>JAABUZ0100000316.1_pt1 | contig 123033 bp, 40 predicted proteins | sample 5562091 | NCBI WGS metagenome assembly JAABUZ01 (sample SAMN12813069, study PRJNA571459) | rock metagenome | isolation source: Antarctica rocks | place: Antarctica: Victoria Land, Linnaeus Terrace sud | collected 2015-12-21 | reverse complement strand
AACGTATTATCCTGCAAATCCAGGACCTCCACCCCCTCACACTTCCCCAGCCCCTCCTTCAACAAAACCGCAATCCCCTCCTGCCGTATCCCATTCTGCACCATCCGCACCACCTTCACCCCCCGATTCGCACGGAAACACCGCGCCCAAGCGCCCATACTCCCGCTCTCGAGCCTGTTCCGGCCACACACCACCGTCTCCAGCGCCGGCACCTCTGCCCCCCCATCTTTCCGTCTCGCCTCCTCCTTCTTCCCCGCCAGCGTCGTCAGCGCATCCGCCACTAACGCCCCGGCCTCGGGTCCCAAGCCGTTGTTGTTCAGTATCAGATGCCGCAGCGGCACATGCTGGCTCAGGAACGCGACGAGCGGCCCCGCGGTGTTGAGGCCGAAGGCGTTGTCGCTGAGGTCCACGGTGTGGAGATGCGGTAAGGGTAGGCAAGCGGTGAGTAGTGAAGAGAGGGCGGGCGGGATTTCCGCGAGGAGGCGCGAGGTGAAGATGTCGGCGAAGATGGCGGTGTGCAGGGAGGTTTTGGTGCGCAGGATGGAGGCGAGGGCGGCGCAGGCGGGGGCGCCGAGGGTGTTGCCGCTGAGGTTGAGGGTTGTGGTTGTGTTTGAGGATGAGAGGGCGGAGAGGTGCGGGAGGATGGAGTCGGCGGTGTCGAGTTTGGGGTGGGGGGGACGGAGGGTGAATGTTTCTTCGGAGGCCATCATGTAGTGGATGCTGGTGGTCAGGGAGGGGTGGATGGCATTGAGTTGATTTGTAGGCTATTGGGCATGGGTGGCGTGAGATTGGAAGTTGTTTGCGATTCACGAATTGTTTACGTTGATAAGGGGCAACGAGCCCCACATGCATGAAGATTTGCCGAGTCACATCCATTGGATATGATAATTGCTCTCATGGATTCGACTGAATTACTTTAAATATTTTAGATATGCTGCTTTTTCCCAGAGACCAATAATACATGGGTATATGGCTTCCCTGATCGCGCGGAACACCTGCCTGAACGCCTCTTGTCCTCGCTCTTGCACCGTGAACCCTTTTACTCACTCAAAGCGAGCTCAGGACACTCTGCACACCCACGCTTCCCACATCATCCCTCCTTAGCACGTACGCCCTCATATCGCCCTTGTCCCATAGGCCGCCTGCGCCCTTCTGCGCCCTCAGTCTCTCCCGCAGTGCTTCGGGACCGATGACAAAGACATGGCCGACCTCTGTCAAGACCTCTAAGGTCGGTAAGAAAGATTCTTCGACTTCCCAGCTCCGTAATAATTCGATGTATTTCGTTATATCCTTTGTGACCATAATGCCGCCAGCGGCGTTCACAGGAAACTTCTTGAAGTGCTCCAGAAGCATAGAGCGGATATTGATGGCGATTTCGGTCAGGAAAGCGGTCAGATTTGGTGACGGTGAAAGAGCGGCAAGAGCGAGGTTGTGTAGGCGGCGTAGAAACGTAAAGATGCTAAGACAGGTCTATTCCGAAGCTTGGTCAGAAGGTCGTTACTGAGAACGGAAGCAGAGTAGATACTCACTGGTGTTTGAAGCTGCTCTAGCCAGGCACTGCCTCCGCTCAATGTGTCATCCTTCGGGCGAAAATCGGTCTTTAGTTGTCGGGCCAAGAGTTTGGTCGCCCATGTGAGCGCAACATCGATGGTCCTTTGCATAATGCTGTTGATCTTCTCTTCCATCCTCTCCATGGCTTGAGCGGTCTTCTGATCCATATTACGGGACACTGTTATGTTCGTTGAGCCTAGCGGTATCAATACTGTCCTGATAAAGGTGTTCATGAGATGCGTTATCGTAACTGACGAGGGAAGGTTTTGTAGGTAGGAGAGATCTGGTTCGTTCTTAGATCCTTCTTGGCTTGTTGCGAGATCGTTCGCTCTAGATTCTGTAAGCACTTTGCTGCTAAGACGAGTCGTTCAACTTACGCCTCCAAGGCAGTCTCCAAGTATATCTCGCCCATGTTCGTCAGCAAGAGGTTCAGAAGAGCAGAAACATCTTTCGTAGTCTCATTTCCTCCGCCCAGCTCCAATGCTCTGCCAACCGCTTCAGCAAGCCACTTCAACATGCGTTTAGCATTTGCTATACTCAGAACACCATCTTCTTCGCTGACCTCGATGTCCGTCTGGGTTTTGCCGTTCTCGGAGTCTTTCAGGCCAGCTACTCGAAGAAGCATAGCCTTCTGAGCAGATGCGAGATCCGAGGAATCTAGACGCTCGACATACGCATCACGAGCCGAAGCCAGCATTTCACTTCCAGACTTTGCGAGCGATTTCATGAACGTTGTGGGCACTTTTCGTCTTCGAGACTTCTAGTTGTCAGCATACCTAGCTTCTCAGATAGTCAGAGCGAACATACGTGAAAGATGGTGAACTTGAATAGTAGCGAGGAGTAGAGTTCCTCCAGACTTCTCTTCTCCCGTTCTATATATGATGCCGCAGCAAAATATGGTACGAATAGATCATCAAACTGTTGGTCCAGGATCACGCCAATCTGGGGCGAGATGGGCTCCGGATGTTCGGTCAGACCATGAGACTTGAGATCGTCAATTAGAGTACTTATATAGCTACGAGCTGCTTGCAGAGACCGCAGAAAAGCAAGTGAAGAGACCGTGCTGGCCTTGTCGAGAACCATTTCGAGCCTCTGTTGTATCGATTGTTGGAACACTCTTTGCAGGAATTTACCGAGAACTTCTTCTGCAAAAGGAAATGCGCGTTTGATGATGACTGACTCTTCTTGTACCACAACCTTAACTTCGTCTATTAAGGATTGCAAACTAGACTCAACGCCAGGAGGATCTGCGTCAGGATCGGCTAGTCGCTCCCAGGTATTGGCATCGCCATTGACTTCTTCTGTAATGAGTTGACTACGTTCAATAAAGAATTGATGTTGGTTCACGAAGAGTCCGACTACACTGGCACCACCACTGAAATCGTATAAAACATTGGCGCAGTCTCGCATTCCCTCGAAATTTGCCCTTCTGTAGTACTCTTGAAATGATCTCAGAAGATCCTTCTCGAGCGTTTCAGAGAACTTTTCGATCAGCTCCCTGGTGTTCCGATGTGGCCGCTTGCGGTCCCCATTGACTCCGTTCATTGCGTCTGCATTGCTGGTGTGTTTTGCGGCGCCATTGACATTTGTCCAGCTTTCCGGATCCAGTCTTTGGCTAATCTTCGTCAATATACGAGCGATTCTTGCGCAACGGATCTTTGCATCGCGATCTCCAGAACGCCGTATATCTTCCAGTTGAAGCAACTCTCCTCGCTCACTGACCTCCATCCAGCATTGTATGATAAATTTTGCATCTTGAGCCCTTGTCCTCTGTCGATCCAACTCTTCCAGCTTCTCCCCAGTCTTCAGCACAGTATTTCCATTACCCTCATAGTCATCGCCGTTGAGCGAAGAATCAAGATGATGAAACGAGTCTATCGTCTGATCGAGCTTCTTCCCAAGTACCTGTACATTTTGGTTGTGCTGCGCTTCAGCACGTCGAACCGCCGCTGAAAGCTCGTTTTCTTTTGATTCCAAGTCTCCCGAGAGATCTGACATACGTTTCAAGGCATGTTCGAAGCTGCGAATCAGGGGCTTTGGATCGAACGCACCAGGTTGATTAGAGGGGCCTGATCTGCGGTTTGGGGGTACGGCATTGTCGGAAAGTGCTTCGACGAAGTCCTTGACAACAAAATCTCGACTAGAGAAGGTATCGAGAGAGAAGGACGGTGCCTGGGGGAACAGCGACCGGCCGGCCTGAGTCGAGGGAGCCTGAGATAAGGAAGAATGAGTACTTGGTGGACCTGGCATATTTCATTCCGCTCTCCCCCTCTCAGGACCGTAACGTCGGCAAACTTGAGAAGCCGCAAGAGCGTATCACTGGTCTTGCGCATCCGTTCAATGGCGAACATGACTGGTCAATGCCTCTCGGGCGACGATTAGATCGGCAATCGGACCGATCCGACCGGCTAACGACTATCGAATCTGCAAAATCACAGTCCCATGATTTAATCAGCATTCCTCGGACTCGCTTCGCTAATCTTTTCTAATCATGGTCGCTTCACAGGTAATCCAGGCGTACCGCCAGGATGCGAGGTCCCAAGGGAGATTCTTCACTGCGAAAGAACGCGAAGAACTTCTAAGGCCCTATCTACCGAAGTCAGGCAGTATGCTACCCTCCGATATGCGAAAGCAGCAACCGATTCGAGACTTTCTGAGATTACAGCTTCATATATTTGTTTACCATGTCATTCATGCCCTCTTCTCATTGTACATTCGAGTCCGCCAAACTTATCACATAGTATTGGACCGAGCGTTTGCAGTTCTTTATTATCACCACCGGGCTCCTGAACTTATCAGGCAAGACGTCCGTGGGCTCAGCCGCTTGCCGGAGCATCTGAGCGTCATCTTAGAGTTCAAAGGATCAGAGCGAGGTACAGCAGGACTTGAAGGTCTAATGGACGACTTGGCAGAGATTTCGGCCTGGTGCGCTTGTGTCGGTATACCTATGCTAAGTGTTTATGAGAAGACTGGTAGGCTTGTCTTTACAACAAGTAGTCGTTACAAATCTAAAATTTTCTAGGCATTCTGAAGAGCTATGTGCCGACAACCCATCGTATGGTCTCGCGCAAATTCCACGCTTATTTTGGACATCGAGTACCGTCTCTCCAGATACGTGCTCCCCATATGCCGTCATTTCTCAATGGCGATGCCTCTGAGAAGAACGACTCTTGCTCAACTCCTGCAGGTAAGGCATAATTCGCCGTTGAACCTGCAAGCTGATAGCGTTGCCAGGCCACCTTTCCGTTTTACTACTTTCTGCAGAAGATGGTCGATCTACCCTTGTCGATCTTACTCGAACTCTAACAGAAATGTCACAAAAGCGAAAGCTGTCGCCCAGCGACATTTCTCTGGATCTGATCGATACGGAGCTTACAGAAAGCATCATGGGCGAACCAGACCTGCTTGTGCTGTTTGGTCCCCATGTCGAGTTGCAAGGCTACCCACCATGGCAGATACGACTGACGGAGATTTTCCATGTACCAGACAATTCTGGGGTCGGTTATCAAACGTTTCTGCGTGCACTGCACAGTTACGCAAAGGCGCAAATGAAGTTAGGAAGATGAGGCCATTATAGAGAGTTGCAGTTCGAAAGGCCGGTCATGCAAATCAGTCAAGGGCGAGGTAAGAAGAATTAGGAGAAGCGGAAAGGAGCATTAAGGATCAACGGAGAAAGGACCCGATCCATCGTTTCAACGGTACGCCAACCAAAGAGAATATAGTGGTTTTCATCTAACGTACAGACGACTAATACGAATGTCTCAGATTGCTTCATAAGCTCGGCGTAGATCCTTAATATCTTAAAAGCCCCAATAGGGCGCGATCAGCTTCATCAAAGACCATACTTCGGATGGTTGGTATGCCGCTTGTGCATGGCAATGCAAGTCTTTGCTCGGAGTTGGCCCTCACATGGTAGACAGGATCTGTTGCGAAGATGGACATCATTTTCTCCATAAGTAAGACGTGTCTCAGCACCAGCACCTAAGGGTGAAACAAAGAAGCGTCCTTTCTCCTTGAACACCATAGGGCCCCTATTCTTAGCCTGTGCTACGGTTCTTGTACCTGTGACTTTGGCGTAGGCTTGACCCATTGCGTGCAAAAGCTCTCTTGTTGCTGATCGAACCTTGTGTGATTGATGCTCGAAGCGGAGACAGTCCGGGAGAAGGCCAGAATACTAAGCAGTTTAGGCTGGGGAAGGTTCAAGATATAAACATGCTCTCATCTGCACTCATCCGTCCGTATTGAACGAGGAAGCGCGCGTACTGATGCGACCAGCACATAAGTGTTGCAACATGTCTCGGATGATAGTTTGACCACCATACCCAAATGGTAGATATCTTCTCCCTGCCTACCTTTCGTGACATCGTCCTGGACAAGGTTCTCTAAGATACGATCATGGGGATTCATCTAAAGTCGCTTCGAGACAACACTTGTATTGCCCCACAGCAATGGTATGTCTGCGATTCGCCCCATTTCCGAGGTTGCTGCTCCAACAATGCTTGCGATGCTGGTGGCTGCCTGGATACCTCTACTACTGCTGTAGAGCAGGCGACAGCCATCGGCTCAACGACGTCAGGTAGAAGTACATATTCTAAAAGTACATATCCGTCCATGCCTTCCATATCCATGCCCAGCTAATCCAGAGCAGTACCAGCAGCTACTGCTTCGCAACAGCCCTCTCAAACAGCCAAGGGCACCTCAAGTAAGAGCTTCTGGAATATCTCGATGAGTGCTGCTGACCGCCCATCCGCAGCCAATGCACCTATGCCCACATCTGTTACCACCCGTATCAGTAATGTACCGGCCCTTGCCTCCACGACTTCGACTCTTACAACAGCGTCTGAGACTCGATCGCCCAACGCGACTCTGACAGGATCCGGAAACACGCAGCAACCGAGCAGTACCCCCTCGAATAGCCATACAGAACCGACAATCATCGCGAGTGTTGTTGCAGGGGTTGGGGTCATCGTACTTGCCGCACTGTTGATCTTACTCTGGACATGTTTGAGGCGAAGGAAGACTAGAAGCAAGGAGATGGAAAGATTTGATATTCAGAACGGGTCACCCACAATCCACGGAACCGCACATGCAGGTATTGAACGTAAGTCACATTGTCCTCCACAAGACGCTGGAATCCCTTCGTTACGTCTCTGTTCTGGCGATGATGTCTTCCCTCTCCGCTGGTCGATAGTATTACAATTATGGTCCAGTTTTGATCAGCAAGGCAGAATGTGGAAATCGTAACTTGTGGCGCAGCAAGCGATGCCGCCTCATGTCCGCCATGACCGCAGATGTCTCTATTAGATGCCTGTAATGTGTCTCCAATGTTGCAGTTCAGCGCCCGGTGGAAGATACAAGAAACAGCCACTGACGATTGTCTACACATAGAAGCTCACGCCAATGCTAGTCATAAGAAATCGAAAGCGGAAGCCGTTCGCGGATCAATGGTATGGTCCCTGGTCAGTTCCTTGACGACTGCCGCAGGAATCAGGGACAGCGAGAAAAAGCCCCGTTCACCTATCTCGCCTATCCATACACCAGAGGATATCGTGCCGTACACGGACGACCTCGAAGGCCAAAAGCATCCCGAATTGGCAGGTCCTGCGCAAGATGTCACGGCCGAGCTCCCAGATACCGATTACCACGGGAGAAGGGTCGAGCTTTCAGCTGACCCTGAGCGCCCACTGATCAACAGTCCAAAACACAATCCGGATTCCCCAAATCGGAGTGAGCATGCCGAGTCATCCTCTTCCAAGCGTGACAAGACATTCATGGGCTCGAATTTAAATGATACGTCTCGCGGCAAAGGAGGTTCCATGCCTCACATTATGTCATGGGCGTCATACAACGAGGATGCAGGTCCGCAGCGATGATTCTGCAATGTACCCGATAATTGAGCGCAAATCATCGCGGCTCGGATAATTATTAGTGGGATCGGTTATGTTGGGATGCACATTCGGGCACGGGACTTCATCTGACTACGTTTTTCGAAGTTTGTCCGCCTATCAGCGCCCCGGAAACCTCGGACATCTGAAGCCGTGACTACGAATGAAAGCAAGATCTACGCGAAAAGCATTGACTAGCGGGATCAGCTTAGGGTGGAGCGTTTGTTCTTAGAGATAGCGATGTGGCAAGCACGGGGAGGACTTGCAATAATTCATGTATGATAGTCGGCATACCTGAGCTGGAGAACTTCGCCTGTCTGTAGTGATTTGCGGTTGTTCGTGGATTTCTTGTGGTTGGTTGAGAGCACCTAGTCATTCTGCGGTACCTTCGATAGGCTGAGAAGCTGCAGGCAACTACATTTCATTTTGCCGACCCTATCATTTCAACAGCTCCGCACTTTGAAGGGGTTCAATGACATGGAGATATCCCGGCAGGTCCTCTAAGGTAGCATCCACGGTACACAGCGGCACCATCCTCCAATCATGTGCCTCCACCGGACCGGTCCATGGTAAATCTTGAACGTTATCCTATCCTTCGCCCTCCACCTCTAGCCTCCTTCCTATTCGAGACGACGAGCAAACCATGCTCGCGTGATATGCCCTTAGAAGGACTCAACGATCATGTCTCTGCGATGCCACCCATGCAGTCCTTCATGCCTCCTCGATCCAATGATCAGACTCTGCAGGTCTACCTGCTGGCACGCCTGCATTTGCATCACCTTAGTACAATTGGGTACCTTACGGTAGGCCTGAAATGAGCTCTGCAGCAAGTAAACGCTTCACACCATCCGCTCGTCACTTTTCATAGGACCGAGGATCTGGCTGAGTCTCCTTCCATTTCGAGCTCCACTGGCGACTCGTCGACGGCAGCTGAGCTTGTCAAGTGGAGTGATGTACACTGACGGAGCTGCTCTCCATAGGCAGCTATACGAGAGCCGATCATTGAGTATAAAGATGGCTTTAGTTCCTCCTTGCTATACTCTCATTGTTGGTTCATCGTTTTCGTTTGACCATTATGCGATTTTCTCTCTTCGCGCTCAGCACTCTGCTAGCCAGCGCCGCTGCTGCTCCTTCACTCCAACATGATGTCCTCCATGAGAAGCGGGACAAGATACCTCCTGGCTGGAGTAGCCACGGACAAGAGATCGATGGGAAAACGATCCTGCCCATGAAGATTGGCCTCACACAGGGGAATCTCGAGAACGCGGATGACTATCTCATGGAAGTTTCGCATCCTGAGTCGCCCAAGTTCGGTCAACACTGGTCCGCAAAGCAGATCGCCGAGACATTTGCCCCGACCCAAGAGACAGTGGACTCAGTGATGTACTGGCTGAAATCGAGCGGCATTAATCAGGAGCGAGTCACCCGATCGCAATCGCTTGGTTGGCTACATTTCGACGTCACTGTTGAGGAAGCCGAGCGACTTCTCAAGACCAAATACCATGTCTACAAACACAAGGGCAGTGGGAAGCTTCATGTAGCTTGCTCGGGATACCACGTTCCGGAGTATGTCAGTCGCCACGTTGACTTCGTTACCCCGACTGTGCACTTCGATTCGAAAATGCCCATGGCTCGAGAAGAGTATGCCAGTAAGATCAAACGCGCACCCACTTCTACAGCAGAACTAGGCCATCCGTAAGTTATGACACTCATATGTGGCGTAGAATCTATGGCTTATGCGTGGCAGAGTGGAGACGAAGATCGCCTTGGCTGTTGGCGCACCTGGTTCCGGTTCTCTCCCCAAGAAGGGTATCGACATCAACATCAAAGGTCTGCTCGATGAGCTTAAAAATTGCAATGTTCACATCACCCCGAACTGCTTGCGTGCTCTTTACGAGTTTCCCCCGGGTATCAGTGCCAATGCACAGAACAGCTACGGCATTGTCGAATATACGCCTCAGTCTTTCCTGCAGGGTGATTTGGATCTGTTCTTCGCCAACTTCTCCAAGGCCCAAAAGCAACGAACGCCGATCATTGATTCCATCGATGGCGGGGCGCCGCAGACGGCGAATGAGGGCTTTCAATACAACGGCGAATCCGATCTGGATCTTGAGTATGCCATGACACTAGTCAACCCACAAAAGGTCACTCTCTACCAAACCGGGGACTTTGTTGAAGGCGCCTCATTCAACAATTTTCTCGACGCGATCGATGGTTCGTATTGCACTTTCGAAGGAGGCGACGATCCTACTCAAGATGCGACGTATCCGGATCCTCTCCCTGGCGGGTACACCGGGCCGGAGAATTGTGGTGGTTTTGCTGCGACAAAAGTCATTTCCACTTCATATGGCTACAACGAAGCCGACTTGACACCAGCATACGAACAACGTCAATGTGCCGAGTACATGAAGCTCGGTCTTGCGTAAGTCACAATCCCGAGCATCTTATTACCTCTACTCGAGCATTGAACCACCTCTGAGATACATCTGCGCCGTATCTGCTCGAAGACGCGCCTCTTACTTCAGAATCCATGCTAACTCTCGACATTCTCTAGTGGCACGACAGTAATATACTCATCTGGTGACTATGGCGTGGCAGGCAACGGTGGGCAATGTATCAGCGCTAATGGATCGTACAATAATGGCGGTTCTGTGAGTTATACCACGCCTTCTACATTAAATCGGCTCAAGCTGACATCAACAAGGGCATGTTCAATCCGGCCTTTCCCTCCACCTGTCCCTACGTCACCTCCGTCGGCGCCACGCAAATCCGCCCTGGCGCCTCCGTTGTTGCCCCCGAGGAAGCATGCGAGACCGTCATCTACTCCGGCGGCGGCTTCTCCAACGTCTTCCCTCTCCCCGACTACCAGTCCGCAGCTGTGAAATCCTTCTTCGCCAACCACCCGCCTCCCTACACCGCCGCGCAGTACAATAACTCCCAGACTTCCCGCGGCTACCCAGACATCAGCGCCAACGGCGCAAACTACGTCATCGCCATCGACGGCACTTTTTCGCTCGTCTACGGCACCTCTGCTTCAGCGCCCGTTGTCGGTTCGATCATCACCCTCATCAATGAAGCGCGCTTCGCCATCGGCAAGGGAAGTGTAGGCTTCATCAACCCGACGCTGTACGCGAATCCGTGGACGCTGAATGATATCACGAGTGGAGGTAACCAGGGATGTGGGACGCCTGGGTTCACAGCGACGACGGGCTGGGATCCAGTAACGGGGTTGGGGACACCGAATTTCCCAAGGCTGCTTGCGAAGTTCTTGAGTATATGAGCATGTCTCGTTTTGTTCTTGGTTTCGCATTTTCCAAGATAATGCATATCTACAATAGCTGGACATAGAATTACCAGCTAAGGTATCAAAGTACATATAATAGAAGAAGCCATCGCACACATACTCTTATCCCATTTCCGCTATGCTCCTCCCTCCTCCATACTCCCGGTTCCAATGAAGCAAAATTGTACCTCGTTCCTCCATATCTATGAAGGATCGCAACGACAGGACTGATTAATCAGTAATAAGCCATAGCTTCAGAGGTGTCTCGTCAAGAAAATCTACCTCGTCCAATGAGGCTGCCTCACTCAAAGAAGACTTTCTTGCAAAGAAACCATAAAAGTCGACGGGGCGAAGTCTCGAAGAGCGCATGACGGATTCGGTTGTAAAACTTCGCTTTACTTCTCTTCTTCACCTTTCCCTCTGGCACGCTCCCAGGTTTTTCCAGGATTGTAGGAGCGTGAAGGACATAGGGTAGAAGGCTGGTGATCGACTTCCCTACGACTTTCTGACTACGAAGCATATGAGATGACTGTCTGCGAACCGTAGAAGTCACCTTTGTGATTCGGTAATATAGAGTCAGGTGAGTCTTGACATATTGCTGTGATAAGCTTTGTGAATCTCCTTGACTGATCAGGAAGTGACGAACTACCTTCTCGCGCATAAAAACAAGTCGGAGAATTCTGATCTTTCCTCCTTCTCTACTATACAACACTCAACAACTCCCAACTCCCAACTCCCAACTACCCAAACTCTCGATACATCCCAAAATCAAAAAAGCACCCCCCTCGGAATTCTCTATCGCAATCTCAACTACCAATACCCCAACAGTAAACCCCCCCCCCCCCCCCCCCCCCCCCCCACAACCCCAACAAAAACAAAAAAACAAACCAACAACAACAAACAAAAAAAAAACCCAAACAAACCAACAAAAAACAACAAAAACCCCAACACTAAACCCCCCCCCCCCCCCCCCCCAAAACCATCTACAACAACAACCTCCTAACCAACCCGTACGCAGACTCCAAAAACCCCACACACTCAACCAACGCTCTTGAGAAACACCATGCCCGAGATCTTGAAAGTCGTGGCGGCGACGTCCGTCAAGAGTGGCTGTTTTGGGGATGATCATGTGGATGATGAGGGGAACAAGTGCTCGTGGGGGGTGTGCTGTTGCGTTGTTATGTGAAGGAGGGGGGGCTGGGGAGAGGGGGCTGGGGGGGGATATGGGGGCGTGAAGGATGGGGATGGGGGACTGGAGGTTGTTATGCTAGGGCGAGCTGAGATGCTGGACTGGCAGTTGGGCTCGTGGTGTCTTGACTGTTCTTTGCGTTGATACTGGCGATCGCAGCCCCTCAAATAACAGTCGTAGATTAGGGCTACGATTCTGAACTCGTGTTATTGATTGTCTCTGGCGTCATTATTTGGAGTCTCGTAGCCAGGACGGTCCGCAGATGTAATAGATATGGTCAGTGTCCATGGAGTGCTCGAGAGTGTGTTAAGTGCCTTTGATTTATGAAGTATAGCTTTCGATGCACTTCGCTCACGCTACCTAGAGCTTCTACATACACGAAGGATCTTGACCCTTCGCGCATGAAACTGATATGTCTGCGATCGATTCAATGCAGAAGCAGGAATGGATGTCCAGGTGTACATTGTACCTCCTATCTTAGTTCTACAGTCCCATTTCGGGCTAGATTGGCGTGCCAATTCCATCGAATGCGCTAAGCAAGCTCGTCAGGAAATTTCTCAGACCGAAATCGCCATCAGATCTTCTACACAGTGAACATAGCGTGCAGTGTGCTTCCCGAATCCACACTCCTTTACTTTTCACAGTCATGTAAGTATTCGAAATTGCAGCTTGTGCAACTTCTGCTAACAATTGGCAAAGGCTCTGTCTTCGGAAGGCCGCCTTTCGCGTTTTCTCTTCCTCCGCCAATTCATTCTCAACGAGATCACGGCCCATTACCACACTCACCTCATTCCAGTCCCGAATCTGCAGTCCAAGGACATCGCAATCAGTTTTCCAGAGACGATGGGCCAGCGGAGATGAGACCCAATTCGAACCCACAGCTGACCGAGAAACCGAGGCTCAACACGGCGACAACTCAATAGCTGCATCCTCCAAAGCCAACACGACCGCATCTCACAGCGCTGGAGAACAGCACATAGAATCGAGCGAGCATGGAGACCACGCCTCAGTAACCGAAGCTGTCAGATCTGCAGCCAATACTGCTTCCACAAAGGTTTCAGATGTTGCTGGCCAAGTCGCTGCTGCCGCGAGTAGCGCAATTGGCTCGACCTCCGCTGCTAGTGGATCTGCAGCTCAGGATGTGTCCAAGACTCTCTATGTTGGGAATCTCTTCTTCGACGTCAAGGAACATGATCTCGAGAAGGAGTTCAGCAAGGCCGGCAGGGTTGTGAAAACCAAAATCATATATGATCAGAGAGGTTTGAGCAAAGGGTATGTCATCTTGCACCAATCCTCTTCCTCCATCGTGAAGCCGCTTTTTAATGCCTCACAGGTTCGGTTACATTGATTTCTCGACCTTGGAAGAGGCTGACAAAGCGATCTCCATGTTCAACATGCAAAACTACGAAGGCCGTCGTATGACCGTCCAGCATACGATCCAAAAAGCCAGATCACGAGAGGGGCCGAGGAGTAGCCCTCGCGAGCCTCACGCCCCCACGAAGACGCTCTTCATTGGCAACATGGCCTTTGACATGTCTGATCGAGATCTCAACGACCTGTTCCGTGATATCAAGAACGTCGTTGATGTTCGGGTGGCCATCGATCGGAGAACTGGGCAACCTAGAGGATTCGCACACGCCGATTTCATAGATGTGGACAGTGCGGAAAAGGGCATGGCCGAATTGGCAAATAAGGAGGTATGTGGGAGGTATCTGAGAGTCGATTTCAGCGCCAGCTCGAGAAGTTAGGGGTGATGCTGCCTTCCTTGGGGAATCATCATAGAGCATCGAAGGACAGTGAAGAAGCGAGGGTTTTCAGCTTGCCACTTTGGCTTTCTTCACCCATGTAATTCATCTAGGCGCGGGTTACGGGGACCGGCCCATGGTTGTACATTACACAATTAGCTATGGAGTTGGCATACATCTCTTCTCAGGTTCATAGTACCTAGTGTACTGAATTGGCTTGTGATATTTGTCTGGGTTTGTCAGTGAAAGAGATGGGATCACGTGCATCTGCACGGTGGACAAAAAGATGAACCTCGGCTCTAGCCTTTCGAGATATCCTTTGCCTGCGAACGAACATATGACAACGTACTCATCTACAACAGGCTTCGCATGCGTTCTGAAGCGAGATCGCTCTTGAGAAGGCTTTACTTGGATAGAAACACCACGACGTTCGAATCCCAGGCGCGATGTCGTTCCTTAGCGGAGCGGAGTGTTCTACTGCGGCCAACCCTCTTTCACAATTCACCAAGCATGTCCAGGATGACAGGTCACTTCAGCGGGACAGGCTAGTAGGGACAGGGCCGGGCGGGCTTCAAGAGACCTTCAGAAGTCAAAGAGGTGGCCCGCCACAAGATGAGGTAGAACGCCCCAGCCCTCCCCACAAAAGGCTTCTGCAGTCGTTCAATGAAAGCAAGACTGACCATTTTCGCAGGCAATGCAACAATTCCTACAGCAGAATGGACAGCTACCCCAAGAATCACTCCAACCCTTCTCCATGGAGCAGATGCGGCGGGATCTCGATGGCTACCGGACAAGGTCACCGCAGACAGGCTCACCACTCTGGTCGTCAGAGTTCGATCCACAGGAACAGGCAAGAATGGAGGGCGCCTTCCAAAGTCCGAAGTCCGCCGCATTTATACCACCTGGATTCAGTCATGCAGAGTTCCAACAATTCCAGCATAAAGTTGAACAGAACACCTCACTGAGAGCCCACACTCCACCATTTCAAACGCCAATGTCAATGCATGGCTATCAACGGCCAATGGGCATGGCCTATGGCATGGGAATGTCATCCTACCGCCCAATGTCAGCACAGAAACGACCCGCAGATACTTTGACAGCCTCAAAAGGCAAGGGCCGCATGGTCGAGCTTGACGACCAAGACTGGGAATCTCAATTCGCCCAAATGGACACCAGCCAGGACCAAGACCTCGATGCCGCAGCCAACGCAGCGGTAGAAGCCGAGCTGAATGACATGGACAGGTCAGTCCCCCTCTCCGAAACCAATCCCTACGGAGACTTCGAGTCCATCTGGCGCGGCATCCAAGCTGAAACCTCCTCTCCTTTGTCCAGAACCCTCCTCGACGACGAACGCATGCACATGTCCGACCACCTTCCCCTCGATTCCGATCTCAGCACCTGGGAGAGTTTCGACGAGCAGTTCCAACGGCCCTTCCAAGACCCGCAACTCGGCAACTACGTCTTCGAACCCGAAAACCCCTTCGCCGCCTCCTTCCGCGACTCCTGGGCCATGGGCCAGCAAATCATCGCCGAAGGCGGGAACCTCTCCCTCGCCGCCCTCGCCTTCGAAGCCGCCGTGCAGCGCGACCCCTCACACGTCGAAGCCTGGGTCGCGCTCGGCAGCGCCCAAGCCCAGAACGAGAAAGAAACCCCAGCCATCCGCGCCCTCGAACAAGCCCTGAAACTCGACCCCTCGAACCTCGAAGCGCTCATGGGGCTGGCCATCAGCTACACCAACGACGGCTGGGACAGCACCGCCTACCGCACCCTCGAGCGCTGGCTCGCCACCAAATACCCCAACATCATCTCCCCCTCCGCCCTAACCCCGGACGCCGAATTCGGCTTCACAGACCGCCACCTCCTGCACGAGCGCGTCACCGAGCTCTTCATCCTCGCCGCGCAGCTCAGCCCAGACGGCGAACACATGGACCCGGACGTGCAGGTCGGGCTGGGCGTGCTCTTCTACGGCCAGGAGGAATACAGCAAGGCAGTCGACTGCTTCAACGCCGCGCTCGCGAGCACCGAGTCCGGCATCAGCAACCGCCGCGCGGACGCCCACCTGCTGTGGAACCGCCTCGGCGCCACGCTCGCCAACAGCGGCCGCAGCGAGGAGGCCACGGAAGCCTACCACCGCGCTCTAGAACTAAAACCGAACTTCGTCCGCGCACGGTACAATCTCGGCGTCAGCTGCATCAATATGGATCTCTGGCCGCAGGCGGCGGGGCATTTGCTGGGTGCGATGAGCATGCATAATGTGGTTGAGCAGGTGGGCGCGGATAGAGTCCGTGAGGCAGTCGATCCTGGGGACGGGGCGGGGGGAAACGCGCTGTCGGAGAGCGATATCGAGCGTTTGGTGGGGATGAATGAGAGTGGGAATTTGCTGGAGACGCTGAAGCGGGTGTTTGGGAATATGGGGAGAAGGGATCTGGTGGAGAGGGTGGTGCCGGGGATGGATGTTGAGGGGTTTAGGGGGGAGTTTGATTTCTGAGTTCTGGTTTGGGCTTCGAGAGGATGATGGGACAGGCAGGAGGTGAGATGAGAAGACATTTACGGGATGTTACGGACGCATATACCACCAGCATTGGGTACTTAGCCACGGACTCAGGGATAGACAAGCCATATCGCATCTTCAGAAGCTCGTCTTCCTGTGTATCCTCAAGCCTGATTTCCTATCTCGCACTCAGTGGCAAACCTCTTCTCAAATAACCAATCGAAGCATAGATGACAAAGTGTATTTCTCCGATATCTATATCCCGTAGTCGAGTACCTACAACAATCCACTATATCATCCCGCTAACCCCTTCTTACAGATCAACTCCCTAGAAACGCAAATTTGGGTATCATAACATCAAACGCTCAAAAAATCCCAAAGATAAATAAACCCCACCCCAAGATCCCCTCCTCCCTACAACCCAACGACAAGACCCGCACGACCCCCTTATCAAGCCCCCAAAAACCCCTCATCAACAGCAAGCACCCACTCCGCCTTCTCCCTCTCGCTCCTCGCCGCAAACAACCACGTATTCATACTGCCATACACCGCCCACACATTCCCCTTCAGAGACTCGGCCCTCCCTTTCGCCCTCCCCCTCTCCAACCCTCCTCCGCCTCCCCCACCTCCATCAAGCCCTTCGCCGAGCAGCTCCCGCACAGGCGGATCGGTATCGATGCGTGCGTTGCGGAGGTTGATGATGAAGGCGACCTCGCCGCTAGGGACGTGGTAGACGAGGAGGTAGGGCGGGCGCAGCTCGGCGAAGTGGCGCGTCCAGAGGGTGGGGTTGTGGGGGGTGGGGGTTAGGAGGTGGGAGGCTTTGAGGAGGAGGGGGGGTTTTGGGTGGAGGTGGATGGTGGCGGTGAGGTTGGGGTGGGGTGAGGGGGAGGGGGAAGAGGTGGGCTGGTGGGATGGGAGGGTGGAAAGGGGGGAAGCCGGGGAGGGACGGGTCCAGAGGTTGAGGCATTTGTGGAGGAGGGATTGGTGGTGCTGTGAGGGTTCTGAGGGAGGGGAGGGTGGTGTTTTGGAGAGGTGGGGATGCTTGCTGAGGTGGATTCTTGTGGCTTCGACGTCTAGGATGCGCTTTTGGTGGGTTTGGGAGGTTAGATAGTCGCGGAGTAGACCGATGCCTCTGGGTTTCCAGTTACCGAGGGTTTCGTCGCCTTTTATATAGTCGTGCTGAGAGTCCATTCGCCATAAGTCTCCAGCTCGCTTTGCGCATGCTGGTTTCAATGCTACGGAGAAGATGCCGGATGTTGTGTGTACGATTCGGATGGATTTCCAGAGCTGTTTGAACATTGACTGAGGACGCAGCCAGCTGCGAGGGCGGATCTGAACGTTCTGATCGAGCGTGAATGTCAAAGGTGTACTGACACGGGACGACATTACTTCGACCGAGAAGGATATTTGAACGATATATCCTTCGCCCGTCGGCCGGTCCAGGAGGGTCGAGCCATGTAGGCTCGAGTCCCATTGGCCTAGGATTGTTATTTCCTTAGTGCCATTGCCGTTCTCGATCAGCTTTGGTTCTTCAACCAGCTTCAACGGAACATCAGCTTTTGGACTGCTGGCATGTGCAACGCTGGCTCCAGGATCAAGTAGCCGGACATCACCGGCACGAAGAGACTTGATCCCCGTCCACTGCAAAGACTCGCTTGAGGAGTAGGAGAAATTCAGGAAGGTCCGTCTCTGCAAGCCTTGGTGCAGCTGGTAAGTGCCCGGATCGAGATTGCTGTGCTGCTCAACCTCCACCGCCAGATATTCACCACTCTCTGATAATTCCAAGATTTTGGCTTTCGCAAATACGTCGTGCTGTTCTTGCACGTAGTACTCACTCTCCGGTAGCCGTCCTTCGGAGCGTTTGCGGTCCTCTAGCGCCTCTTCATCACTGGATTGCCTTATTTCATCCCAGCTTAGAAGTTTGTCCAGATGCATAGGAGAGACTCTGGCGTATATGGAGACTCGCAACGTTGCTGTATGGGGGGCATCAAGCGGCAAGCTCATGCTATGGACACTTTCGAAACGGATAGGGTTTTCCTCAAAGCCACCGATCATCTGCGTCGTCGTAGCGCCCCCTTCATCGCTGATACCAGGGATAAAAAGCTGCGCATGGATGTCAGTGCCCTCTCGCTCAGCAAATCCAGCCATCTCATGCATGACAATATTGAACTTGAGCATGGAGGAAGGCGCTTGGGCAGACGACGGTTCTAACGAGAGCTTGACGACGCCAATAGCTTCATGCGTATACGTCGAGAGGACGTCCAATGTGTAATCTTGAACATGGGCCTCGAAAACGGCAGCAAGAGATACATTCGTTTCTCCAAGAAGTGAAAATTGTGGCATACATGGATCGATGAAGGGATTATCGAGACGGAAGTGTTGCACGAGTTGCGGCCGGTCCAGATACTGATGTATTCGACGCATGTCATGCAGCCTAGCCTCGAGTTTTTCAAGCGACCAAAGACGGACAACCAGATTCTGGTAGTCAAGTAGTCGGACCGCAACACAAGGCTTATGAGCGTCTTCGAGAGCTTCATCCTCGTCGCCAGAAATACCACTTAATACGAGATCATACGATGAGCACATGCTCTGACCGTTCCCCGCAATAGAGAATTGGAATACGATGTTTTTGTCCATCGCTTGGCTCATGATCTGAACCTCCTTCAGCACAGCAGCTCGTTGAAGAAGCGCTCCAGCCATTTGTACATATTTCGTCTGACGCCACCTGGCCAGCCAGTGCCTAGCGATGCCCCTTTCTGCCGGAGGGAGGTCTGTGAAACCATCTTGCGTTATCCTCGGCGAAGCCGAAACATGCTGTAGCTTCTCCTGGAAAGCTTCCTTCTGCAGCTCAATTTGCTGCTGAAATTCTTCTTTCGCGGCCTTGAGTGCATCCTCTATTCTCTCTTTCTCGAACTTTAGCGCTTCAATATCCTGAGTTGATGGAGCATCAGCGATGCGCAGTTGCTCCTGATACTCCTCTGTCTGCTTGACGGGCTGGTCTTGCATGTCATTGCGTAATGCATCCACCCTCTCATCTTCACTTTGGGAACCATCTGCTCCACTCTGGGGTGGAGTGCTGCGAAGTGTAAGAGTGGTGTCGAGGGAAAAGTTATCGATCGTGCCATTCGACAAGTACTTTTGACGATGCGGGGAGGAGCTCAAAGATTCGAGTTCTTCGTCATCTGGCCCGAACAGCCTAGACTCTGGTCTGCCTTTGCGAACCGCTCGAGCCCTCTGGACGTCATCGAAGAGTGCGTCCAGCTCATCGTCCGTGAGATGCTTTATTTTCTGGTCAGGCCCCAGAATAGCGCTTGCAGCCTCTCTGCGTGCGTATGACCAGTCTGAATCACGCCCCTTTCTATGAGGCATTGGCGACTCTGATCTGCCCGTCTCGCCTTCCGTATCTGAGTCGGCTGTGCTCAGAGCTCGGCTATGCGATGGTCTCGGTGCAGGAGAGCCAAGCTGACTGGTTGTAATAGCATGCCTGAGAAGGCTCTGTTCTTTGCGTTCATCACGTGCTTCTTGTGGATGATTGAAGCGGAAGATGTGGAAATCGCCAAGGATGATTCGATTGCCGCTACGAAGCCTCTGAGGCTTCTCGAGACGAAGTCCATTGACCATGATGTCCGCGCCGTCTCTGGGTACAAGAGTAACCAAACCGTCCACATTCTCAAATGTGCAATGATCAGGAAGAATCTTCGATCCATTGAGGCGGATTTCTGACGTTGTCTTTGGATCTTCCACATTGCCAACCGCAGTCGTACCAGGCTTGATGTTGTAGACCAGACATTCTGCCAGTAACGGGTCATCGCTGAGATTGACAAGATGAGGCATTTTCTTTGGAGTCGAAAGGCCGACAAAGCCCTTTTCGATACTTATACCAAGCTCTTCCAGAGCAGCCTCGCGTTCTTTATGAATCTGCTCTGTCTTCTGAAGCTTATCTTCCCATGTCTGGTTCAAGTCTTCGTAAAGTTTCTCTGATTGATTCAACTGTTCGGCAATGTCGGCTTTGGATACTTTCTTGATGGTGCCGTCGGCCTGTATTATGGACACTATCTGCTGATCTAGAGGTGTATCAGGCGCATACTGCTCTTCAGCAACGCCACCACTAGTCGCACCACTACTGAGCTTTGATCTCAATTGCGCGAGCTCTTCCTTTAGTTCACGGATCATGCGAGCATTTGGATCCTCGTTGACAACAGCATGGTTCTTTATTCTCTTGGCAGAGTCCGCGTACCTCAGCGTGCTCAGTGTCTCCTCGAAATTGATGTCTGCTGGAGATATCGCAGCGATCATAGCCGTCATACTGTTGCCTCCCAGAGAATCCTTCAACAACCAGGTTAGGACAGAGTCTCGATATGGCACCATGGACATATTCCTTTTCTTTCCTGTCGACAGATCCGCCAGAGCCGCTATCACCCGTCCCAATGTTGAGAGTGATCGGTTGATCTCTGCACCCTCTTTGAGACGGGCCCCTGTTGCGCCCGTCGATGTTGCGCGCTCGGAGCCTGCAAGGTCCACGAGACTGATTTTGGCAACCTTTTCGGTGTCGATGTTGGTCTCCACGTCATGCCTTTTCTGCGTCACAATCAAGGTGAATACCGCATGCGACCGACTGGACGTATCGTTCATGCTTGTTGCGGCTACGGTCCTTGCCTTGTTGCCTTCGTCCATAAGATGCTGAATCTCGGGAAATGAACGCACAATCAGCTTAGCTAAGTCTTCAACATAAGGGCCAGTAGACGGATGCTCGCGGACTTTGAGATTCCCCTTGGTCGAAGGATTGAGCAAATCTCGAACTCGCTCATTATAAATCTCCAGATAGGACACCTCGACAGTGTACTTGAGATTCTTGTCTTCTTGCAGTGCCGAGATACGTTCGAACATATTTTGACAGATTCTTGGTATCACACCAGACTCTTCGCCGTAGCCCATCATGCTGTACGACTTCCCTGAGCCCGTCTGCCCGTATGCAAAGATGCAGTTGTTGTAGCCTTTGAACGCATTGTCGAGCAGTGGAGACCCGAGGTCGTCGAATAGATTGTCTTGCCCAGCGAAGTGAGGGTCTGCACGATTGAAGGACCAATAGCTCTTATCGAAAGCGAACACCTTCTGCCCATCCGCCCTGCCTCCCTTTGAGCCACGAAGGCGTTCCTCAGCATCTGGCGGCGGTACCAGGACGGTCTGTTCACCCTTCATCTGCACAACGCATTTTGCCTTTCGGTCGAGCTCGCGCCCATTGAAGGGTCGTACCCTGACCACGACCTTGATGTTCCCGCCAGCCATGATGGGCACGTAGTCGAATCATTGGGAGGCTATGTTCGCTTGGCGATGTTAGGAAGAGGGTGCTGCATGATTAGCAATGGGATGTAGTTGAGAAAACGCAACTGCAAGGTGCAAACTGCCAATTTACGTTTTGGTAAACAAATAGAAACTGTACAAACACGTTGTCAGGAACCAGGCAGAAGCAGCAGGCGCGCCCAGGGCACTCTAGGCGAAGATCCAGGGGTCTGAGCTGTTTTGGGGATCAAGGCTTGGCTATGCGGGCTAAGCTTTTGGACAATCGGTCCCGGCGTTGGGGGTCATCCTGGGAACGTCACCGAGCATGACTGCCTGTCCGCAGCAAGGACCTGTAAATAGAGTCATCTCATGATTTTCCCTCGCCATCGCTATGAATTTTCCTTCTTTTTCTTGTCCTGCTTATCAACATTTGCACTCCGAATAGCTTATCTTGCTCAGTAACAGCAGCTGAAACTGAGGATGGGATTCTTGCCTCAGCATGCGCAAGGAAAGGCGCTGGATGGTACAATACAGCCCATGAACGGAGCACCGGTACTCGGTGACTCCGGAAATACGATGTCCTTACCATCGAGACCCAAGCCTACGGGTCCGTTATCTTCCCAGGACTCAATTCCTCCATCAGGCGCAACGTTGACTGGGAAGCAGGAGCATTGTAAGGTTCTGCACTGTTGCCGTCAACTGACGGCAATTTATACTTATGGCTGAGAACCTTTTGGCTAATCTACGTTAGATCTCAAAAGAGAGCTCATATCACAACAAGTCAAGTATGAAATATCAGAGTTAGCTTCCACCACCGCCCTCCAGCGATTCGGCGCCCCATTTAGGTCCGATTTTGGCGAGGTCGCTCCGGTCGACTCTGAGCTTCCTATCCTACGCTACATCTTCGTTCATCATGTCCGCAACTTTCCATTCCTGGACCAAGCGAGGGAGAAGGAGTTCTGGCAAGACAAGCTACAAGTGGTGGGCTGCGGAGTGACTAGGGACGTCTGACAGAGCTGATGCTGGCCAGTTCCTCGAATCCTTTGCAAATAGGCATATCTCATCGTCAGAAGATCGACTCGAAGAGACCAAGCGGCGAAAGCTCGCTATGAAGGCAGAAAAGTTGGTGGAGCTGATGATGGTCTCCGGCATACCCACCGCATCCGGTTATGAAGAACGAATACGGTTCTCAGAGCTGGAAGTGGTAGACCGAGGCGCAAATGAGCAAGGATTGCTGGTCAATGCACCAGAAGGGCATGCAATCAATGGCTGGGACATCAATGTAGCTGGCGTACGGACGACCTCGGTAAAGCGAACCGTGAGATATCATCAGCACGCCGTAAGTCTGATACACACAATCTGGAGTGCCATGAAGGTTGGCTGAAAGCTTATAGGAGTTTATCATTAGAGTCAGACAAGCGGGGAAGGCAGATATGTACGTCGGAAGGCGATACGGTAATTTTTCGAAAATGCACAAGCGAATACGGACGGAGCTTCCTGGCAAGGTGCTCCCTCCGCTGCCCAGGAAAAACAAAAATTCCACACACTCATCATTCCTCAGCGTAGGGGCTGATGACGATGCTTCATCTGTATCATCGGTCTCTACACAGAACACAAATCCGGATGGGGCTGGTGATAGTGGTTCACTGCGGCATCTCATGGGCCATGGCCGTTCCGCCTCCATACAGCGAAACTCCCCTCGAGTATCTGGTGAGTACTCTAGAGAGAAAGTCACGCTATACCGCGAGGACCAAAGAGTCTCGCTCCGGGCATTCCTGAGGACTCTCCTGCAAAATGAACAGATTGCCCAAACAAAAGCGATACATGAATTTCTTACTGCTAATCCGGTCAAAATCAATGAAGAAGAGATGAGAGATATTCATCAGCGTAAAGAGATGGACGAGAAACGAATAGAAGAGCAAAGGCAATTTTATGAAATTGCGAGGCAGCGGGCAAGAGAATTAGACGTTTATATGGAGAGATTCCGGCGGGACATCGTCGAGAGCAGTAAGTCACCCCAATCGATCAAAATTCGGTTCTCGTAATTAAGTCCTACACAGACGGCCTTTCGAAATTATTCAAGGAGATCAAGGACAAAGAAAAGATAGCAGATTTGAGCATTGAATATCAGAAATTCGCAGAATGGGCACGAATAGAGTAAGCTCATACTAATGGTAGGCTTAAATGGCGCTAATATTCGGTTAGAGTCGCAGCTACAATATATCACCTTTTCCTGGCAGAGGATAACTCACCGGAACTTTTCGCTCAGGCCAAACGCTTACATTCCATGATACCGTATGCAGCATTGAAGCAAGTAATTCGGTTCGCGAACCCTGCTAAAGTCATGAGCGGCGTCCTTGATCTATTCCTCGCACAGCCCTTTGGTGCACGGTCTTTGGCCCAACGAGCCCTTGGTCTTGCACTGAACGACGGCATTAGAACTTTCCAGAGATCCATAGATTCTCTCACCCTCAAGATCAACGATACTGTTCTCTGTGAGAAGCTCAGAAGCTTCTGCAATGCCGACGAAGATATCAAAAATTCTGTAAGAGCAGAGGCGGTATCTGACGATGTTGACCTAATTGTCGCCATCCTTCGCTCGGAACACTTCAGGCCAGAACTCACCCCCGAGCAAATAGGTAAAGTCTTCAACGCATATGTCGCATGGGTCAATGCCATAGAAAACGTATGTCTGCTCTTCCTTCTTCCAATGCCCATCTCTCATGCATTTGATTAACACCCTTCTCAATCAGACCGACGACGCAATGAAAGCCTCCGCCACCCTCTTCGCCAGTCTCAAATCCCTCCTCAAAATGTACACTCGTCAACGCGACAAAGCAATGATGCTCTCCGTCATCGAAGAACCCGTAACCCTGAACCTCTTCCGCGACCTCTTCACCATCTTCTACGAGCCCCTCGTGCGCGTCTACAAATCAGCCAACGTCTACTCCTCCGTCACCGACTTCTCCAACTTCGCCGACGACATGTTCCGCGTCCTCGAAACCTGCCAACGCCAAGACGTCTCCGCCGATCCCAACCAAACCGTCCAGTCCTTCATCGACCTGTGCGGCAGGCACCAAGACAACTTCTACAAGTTCGTGCATGAGGTGCACATCCACGACAACGGCCTCTTCTCCAGCCTCATGTCCTGGCTGGAATTAATCCTCGAGTTCCTGCGGCATGGCCCCAAGGGCGGGAAGCTGGATATGAATGCCCTCTTCCAAGGCGCAGTCGACATGAGCCAGATCGACAAATTCGCCGCCATCGCAGAGATCGACGCCCTCATCCAATGGCAGGAAGAGCGCAAGAAATGGCACGCCGACAAGACGCGCCAGAAAATGGCCGCCGAGGGCTCGTCCAACCCTGCGCCCCCTGGTTCGGCAACCTTCCGGAGCAGTGATTTCGGGCTGAATGAGCAGGACCTGGCGGAGATGAGAGATAGCGAGGCGTTTGAGTCGGACGAGGAGAGTAGTGATGAGGATGGGGCTGCGGATCCGATTGACAGTGAGCGGAAGAAGAGGGTCAAGCGGCAGGATCATTTGAGGCGCACGGCGGGGGAGCCGGTGAAGCCGGAGGTGAGGGAGCTGCAGGGGTTGAGGGAGGGGTTTTTGAGTATGCTGAGGATGGTGCTTGCGGAGTGATGCATCAATTCCATTCTTCTTGGCTATGGGATGGGTTTTGGCCAAACAGGATAAGGGGGGACTATTGGATACACTGCATGCTGAGCGATGAGGAGACGAACCTTTATGTCGATACGAAGCATTATTCTAGGATTATAGATCTTGGTGTTACGCTAGCCTCAGGATATCACTAAATTGGAATCGTCCTCGTTGACGTACTACCAGGAAATACCTAGGATAAGAACATGCATCAGGGCATCCAATACTCGGCAACGCATCCCCAATCAGGAATGCCCTTCTTCTCAGGTCAATCCCAATGAGTGTAAAGATCCACGTGTGTAATCCATTGACACACCACAAGGCAGTCACACCACAGAACCAGACTCACCGCTATCACGCATACCATATCCGTCACAAATCGATTGTCACAACATCGCCAATCCCAACCATGACACTTCCACCATGCCATATCAAAACCCATTCTCCCTCCCACCTTGCTATTCTCTCCCACTCCTCCCCTCAACTAATCACCCAACAGTCATGTGCTACAAAGGCATCTTCGCCGAACTCCTCTGCTGCTTCTCTTCCGACGATAACCACAATCCCCACCACCATGGCGCCCCCCCCCAACCCCACCCACACCCACACCCCCCAATTCAACCACAACCCCACCCACACCAACCCAACCAACAACCCCACCCAAACCCCAACACCACAAACCCCTACCCACCACCACCCCCAAACCCCCACCACCCTGGCCACGCCTACCGCACCCGCCCCAATGCCGGACCCTGGGAGCTGCTGCGCGTGGAGCAGATCCGAGGAGGGGTTATGATACCGCAGACGTATGATTATGCCAAGGGGCCAAGGCCGGATGGGACGAGGACGTGGCAGGCAAACTGGGAGGGGAGGCAGACGGCGGAGTTTGGGGCTGTGGGGGTTGGGAAGGGGATTTTGTGAGTTGGGGGGGGGAGGAGGAGGAGTAGGGGGAGGACGGTTCATGTTGAGAAGAGGGGTGTTGGGGTGCGGTAGTCGAGGTGGATGGCTTGGCGGTGAATCGTGGATGCGTGGGTTCGAGTGGTGGAGATGCCATGTAGGGCTTGGAGCGTAGATCTTCGTGATGTGAAATTCTGGTGCCACGAAGCTGTTGATTGATGGGGAGTACATACCTATTGTCTGTCAGGTTCCAAGCGGCTGTTGCCGCAATGCGATTCTTTCCTGGTCGTTTCATGAAGAGTGAATGTCCCCGCAAACAGGTAGCGTTCCAGCTTGCTTTGGGTCTGCAAAGAGTAAACCCAAGCTGTGGAGAGCATTGAAAACCTCTGGATACTTATATTCTGCGTTCGCCTTTCATGGAAAACATACTCTTCGTCGTTTCCACTCTGTGCACCTTGAGCTCAATAGCCCAACCTCTTGAATGCCAGCCTAGATTTGAGGAGCGGGAATGGCCATTTCGATTTGGGGAGAAAGGTTCCTCCAGCTACTCTTGGGAGCTCAGCTGCGTTAACGAAGGTAAGTTGTGCTCGGCGACGATCGAATTGATTCCTTATTTCGCATTTCCTGAGCAAGCCCAAATCCGCCCCCGCCTCCCATCCCTCTCACCATTCGTCCTCAAAGTGACAGTAGCGCATAGGAAAAGCTTCTACACACCTTAATAACCGCCCCCTTTTCTCCTGCTAACCCACCACTCCTCGCCCGGACCCCTCAACCACCAACCCCTTTTTCCCTCCCTCTCAAGCACTACCGGCACTTCACCCATCCGCCCCTCACCTCTCCCTGCACCGCCATTACTGGCCTCCATCAGCCCCTCCATCCTCGCCCTCGTCTCCGGTTCCACAGCCAACAGCGCCTTATCCAGGTCGTCCTTCCACACCGGCACCTCCCTCCTCCTCGTCTCCACCACCACAAGCACAAGAAAGACAAGCGAGAGGACAATCGACAGAATGGGGACAGTCAACCACCGGAAATCGACACTGATGAAAACCTCGTTGTGGGTTGCGGTCCCCAATGCCTTGTCGGGGATGTTGGACGTTTTGCGCATGGCATTCGACATGCTGATTTCGAGGTTGGCGAGCAGCGGGCGAATAGCGGCCACATGGTCGCTGGGCGCGTTGTTGTAAAATATGTCTCCGAACGCGCCTGCCGCGTCGCTGGTTGCAGCACGAAGGAGGGTAGGATAATTAGGCGTCGCGTTCCGATACGTACCGTGGAAGGTAGCGACGGCGAGGAAGGCATTGAACGCATGCGCAGTAGAGTTTTCCATCCAGTATTCCATTCCGTCGGTATCAGTGGTAGATATGACTGTCGTCGAAGGGTTAGGGAATCGTGGTGATGTCTTCTCGGAGAACTTTAGCGCTGACTGGGTGTTTGTGATTGTGGTAGTAGTGCGCCCGTTAGTGACGGTGGTGTGGTATGTCTTTAGGCAGAGGGATAGGGTGATTTGGAGAGCGACGAGTGAGGTGTTCGGGTCGGTGCTGGAGTGCAAGGAGAAGACGCTCGGGTCGGGAAAGAAGATAATGTAGAACTCGACCAGATTCGCGGGGTCGGCGTGGGCCTCAACGAGATCAGACTTTGACGCTTGGAGACCTTGAATTATGCTTGCGCCCATCCAGAGTAATGGTATTCCATCCTTCTGGGTCGTAAAGTTGTCTCTACGAATGGTGGGCGCTTCCTGTAAAGGGGACAGGGTGTAGGAACATTCGCGACCATCGTAACCGACGTCGAGGATATGGGGGCAATGGTTTATGATTTTTGGGCTGGCATCTTTGGCTGCCGAGCACACGGCAAGAGAAGTGTAGTCGGGAAAGGTGCAGTTGCCAGTCGTGCATTCGGCCGCTACCGCCGAGGGATCAATGTCTTTGGCAAGTAGACCGTCGGTAACGGCTGATGCCATTAGAGGTGCCACCGTGTAAAAGTCAATGGAGGATCCATCGGCTGTAAATGGAGATATGTGAGTACATGACCCTGCACAACAAAGAACATCATAGAACTTTGGACAAACTTACGCATTGGCAGTCTGTCTAACGCAAGGTACGCTTGGTATTGCCGGGCGATAGGAATTGATCCGATGGAGGACGTTGAATTCCTCGGCCTAAGCGGCAACGATACAGACTGTTGCGCAAAGGACCCCAGCAGTAGGACGAGACTGGTATTGAGTGCACCCAGATAAACCAGAGTCCTGCAACTGCTCTTAGCATGACACGCATCGGCAAGTAATGTCGACGACTTACCATTTTGGATGTTTCGTGATTAGCAATAAGCCATCGATAGGCCCACGACTTGCTTTATCAAAATCCCCTATGTCGGCCATGGGCCTACTTTTGCTATACCAAATCCACTTCAGTTGCGAATTGGACGCTGCTACAGGCACAAACACGGCTGTCTGGGCAATTTGCGATCCGATGCTAATCAGAGTATTGAGAGTGAGGCGAGAGTGCCAATTTGCAAGAGGTTGACCATGGAATACTGCAAGGATAATGATGATAATGACGAGGGAGAGGAGCGCGAGAAGCCAGCAGAGAATCTCCGACGTCCAAGTTTCGGAGAAGATTCTAGTGAAGATTGACTGCTGCGTTGTCGCTGTGGCAGTCCTGGTGACATCCGCTGTCAGCCCAGCAGTATCTTCTTGAGGGAGATACTCATGGTCGATTTCCTCCCGTGTGGGACTGCTGGAAGACGACCGAGTAGTGATGCTATGCAAAGGAATTGACATTTTCACTAAAGGCCGTACAATCTGGGAAAATCGTCAGAACGTAGGGGTGTTTTCGAATTTTCATGATCTATAATAAATTTCTCAGCTCCTGTCCAGCCCTCTTCACTCAGCTCTCCTGCAGCCGATCTGCATCCCACACGGCCGAGCTGCTATATATAGTAATCGTCGCCGACCCAGAGGTTCGACGTGTACAATTGGCGTTTGGTTTGGTTAGCATTCATGATCTTGCGAGGACTGAAAGGCTATGAAGAATGGCAAAGGCGCTATGAGAGTATCGCGTCAGAGATTGGAAAGAAGTAAAGTAACAGAAACGGTATAGCTTTGTCTCGTCGGGTGATAGAATCACATGGAGGCAAGGTTCGAGCAACCCTATTGGGCAACCTTATCGAACAGCGACCGGGGTCTGAAGCCCTGAAACAAGGATAGCTAATTGTATATAAAGTAAGAACCGGCCCAGTCCTAAAACACCTTCAGTTTCCATATCCATACTTCGTAGTCGTGAATGCAAAAAGATAATGCGGTCATCCTGCCCATCTGTTATCCTGCAAACAATTCAAAACCGGCCTTATCTGCTCTCTCCACGCCTCTGTTTCCAACTTATCTTCAAACCAGCCTCGATCTCTTAGCGCTCTCATCACGGCACTGCCCTTTATCACTCGCGAGGCTTGCTCTTCATGCCTTGCAATGCTGCATCTGCGAGCATTGCAGCACCACGAACCTCGATTGCAGCTGGCGGCCAGGGGTGGTCACCCTTTCTGCTCCGGAGTTCCTGTACAGGACAGCATCCAGCTTTAGTACACGTTTGGAAGATTGTCGAACCATATATTTCGTACCGGGTTAGCTTGCCCTTTCCGGAGACAACCCCTGGGTTATTGGGATTTTACACAGATAATCTCTGTAAACAAGGAACACTCGCTGCAAGAAGGAAGTCTGCGGAGGAATAGAAGATCACAATAAACATATTGAGCTGTCTCTAGTCTTGGGTGTAACGAGCTTCTTAAAATTATTCACGAAAACGGTTAGTATCTTTGGGTCGTAAGAGAGGGTCCACCATTCTAGGGAAGGTCCATTCTGGCATAACTGACATCAATATCAGGTAGAACTGTGTAACTGCCCTCGATCTCGCTGCCATTAGGTTTGAAATTCGGACCTGTAAAATCTTGTGCCCATCCAGGTGGGAAAGGCATACCGAGTGCAGCCGTTGTAATGCATTGCGGTAGGTTAGGGAAATTGAAGATCAGGCAAAAAGAACAGGCTCTTTCAGTAACCCTTCAACTGGGGACGCGACGCTGGGAACTCTGAGAGTCCAGAAAGGAATCAGAGATGAGGATGGGAAGTGAAGAGGCTCTTTTACTCAAGAGCAATCATTCGTACCGATCTCGGGCGGATGAAGTGGGAGGACGCTTGAACGCCTCATTCAATTCCTAGGGCCCGCAACAGCGTCCGATCATCCTCTGCCCCGGATTTGCTAAGCTAGATCCGTATGGTAGGGCTGCCATTTCCCTAATGTACTTGATTGCAGCTGAACGCCGACCTGTGACGGCTCGACAACTTCTCCCTTTGCATGATCGCTCCCTTCGACCAGAGCCGAGGGGCAGTATCCTTGTATTCGTCGAATCATGGTCACAACGTGACTGCATCCGGCTCAATGGGCACAAGATCGCCTTTGCCCCTAAAGACCTCCAGAACAGTAGCTTGCTCCGCAAGCATATATCTCTCAGCCTGGGTCCCAATCTTCGAAAGTCCCCTCCAGCGCTCAAAATCCTCTGGGTTGCGTTTGTCTCCATGCGCCTTCTCCGGATTCTCCCAGTGACCCTTAGAGAAGCCTAGAATGGTCGTAAGTTGTTGGAGCTTGATGTCGTACACAAGCGAGACGATGCTTCCGGTCTCCTCTAACCAGTTGCACTGCCAAAGCTCGCCAGGACGAATGCATTGAAACATGGCGGTCTGGTAGTTGGAGCGACCTGCCATGGGACCGCCGTGGATGGCGTAGACGACACGGCTTTCGGAGAAGAACCATATTTCGTAACGCCATTTTGCAGGCTTGCCGCTCTCGTCAGTGGTGTTGTAGTCGTAGACTAGGTGGAGGTCTCGGATGTCTTTGTCAAAGGTGGGATCAAGTAGGGTAGTGGATTTGAAGGACATTCTGATACAGATCCACTTTGGGCTAGACGGCACAAAATAAAGCTAAGGATGCAATGAGGAAGAAGTGAGGTACTATGGATACGATTCGAAGATAAAATCGAAGGTAATGAACTTCAACACAGTGAGAAGGGTGGGCCAACTCACCATATAAGTAGCTTTCTAATCGCGGGCTTCACCCCTACCGAGGTAAAGGCGCCGAAGGATGAGGGCAGGTGGAAGCGATTATAGGCAAAGGAAGGCAGCTGAAGGATTGCTGACAATGCAGTACCCTGCATGTCATAAGGGTGAAAACGGTATCTTACAGGGCGTGGTTACTGCAATAATCTCCATGCTACGGAACGTTGTGATGGTAGACGCAGATACTCTGTGTGCAGGTGAGAAGGCGCCTGATTCGTGATGGTCCCGACACTGTTTTACGCGGCCTTCTCACTGTTTATTTTTAGCGTCCGCAATACCGAGTCGAACTAACGGTATCGATCGGTAAATTTCAATACGCTTCGATTGCTGCCTAGAGCGCTAGACCCCTACCTCTAATAGAACCGCAACGTCAATGATAGCACGGCATCCACCACTGACAAAAATACGGGTTGGCGAGACAGAAGTGGCGAAAATATTGCTTGCTCGTGCTGCTAAAGCGGACGTACACAACCTTGGCCAAACCTTTATCTTTGTCGTCTTGGTAAAACAAGCTAAGTTCGTCGAGTTGATCCTTAATGCTCTTTTGCAACCGTTGAAATACTGTACAAAATGGATAGGTGTGATTGTTGAGTCACTTTATTGGGCTGTTGAAGACAACCAAAAGAAGGTCCAGGAGCTGTCTGCAGCCATACTTGGAATACATCCGGCCACTAATGCTGTGGATACCATGCTCCACGAGAAAAGCACTGGTAGCCAAAGCTTCCTTCTTACAATGCAGCAGCTTCTTGAGCTTCTTTGTACCTAACATCGGCTCTGATTCTAGGACTCAGTACATCTAAGATCCATGCCATGGCCCCCTAAGTCACCATTTTCAACCTTTCTGCTTGAATCCATGATTACTCATTGGCCTTGAGCCTCCTTTTCAGCTCCTTCACCGGCCCGAGCTTGCTACCAACCTGCCTCTACCCTGCCGGGCCGATCAAGCCCTCTTCCAGTCTGCATCATTGATCCCTGTCGTTGCCGACGGTGTACAGGACCGCTGGGCGCCTAGGTGGAGCACTCTAATCTTGCTGCGCGATCACCGGCGAGGGTCTATCGCGTAGGTGATGCTGCATAAGCCCCTTTCAAGTTTCAGAACCCACTCTGACCCCCCTTCAAGGCACACTAGGGCACGATCTCGATCGGTCCCGACCAGGTTCTGCCACCGCCGCCATGGTAGCCAGCGCGCACGCATCTACGCTCGCAAGGCTCTGCGATGGGCTCCTCTCTGTGGCCCCTAGCTGAGCTGATCACGAGGCCCTCTCAACGTCTGGGTGTTAGGTATTGGGATCAAGGAGGACCTAATTGTGCCGCACATCCTTTCTGCATTTTGGAAACGGGGACTTCAGGCTGACTGAGAGCTAGCAAGGAACCCTGGCCAGGCTGCAGCTGAAGTGGTAATCGCCAATCTCCACGGAGCTGGCTTGCAGAATGATGGGCTCGGAGGGCGTTACAGTGGGCTGTTGCAAGGCCATCGAAGGCGAGCTGACTGTGTACGGACGCGCAGAACCTGGCTTGTGGTCATGGCACGTCTGACAAAGACCTCACGAGTTACCGCCACTGATTAGTGAGAGGCGAAGCCGCCTTGGGAAAGGGGATGGGCTTCAAGAGCGATACAACGCAGCTGCTTGGGAATCGAGCGATCGGCTGGCCTGCTGTTTCAGAGATGGCAAGGGGTTTAGTGGACGGTGACAGGGGTAGCCAAGTGCGCCGAGGGTAGCAGGTATGAAGGAAGAGTTCCGGCTCCTAATGTCGCCCTCTGCACCTTCTCCACTCTTTGGACCTCTGTCCAGCCTTTCAGCGGTCCCAATATTGCTCTCCAGCCATGTACCATATCATGCTAGTCAGCCCAGACCTTCCTCCCGATGGCTGCCAGGAGATGCTCAGCTCACGACCACCAGCGAGCCTTGATATTAAACCCTTCTACGAACCTGGCCGATCTTTGGGCAGTGGAAGAGGATGAGGGCTCCCTTCCTGACCTCCTAGATCTCTTTCCCTGCGAAATAATGATTGGGCTCCAAGGGCTAGGACCCTCTTCGAGTAAGTGCTTCATTCAGTTCTCCATCGGGCTGCTGATAACAGCTGCAGAAAAACCCAGTGAGGTTGGGGATGGATTGGGTACAGTAGTTGACCCCAATATCGCAGACAGTACCAGCACCCTCCGACCGGTCTTCAATACTCCCCTCTTATCCTCAGATGCCGCCAGCCCCACCCTCTCCGCTTCCTTTCCACGCCCAATAGGGCGTTTGTGCGACAATAGCGTCTGGAATTGGGAGAAGAGCGAAGGATACTGCAGTATGCAGGATGTGGAGCGCGTCCCGTCTATGCAGATCGAGAACGACCTCGGGCCAGATGCGCCCGTGAACGTCTGTAACCCAGATGCTGTGGGCGTGCCTCAAGGCGAAATCCGCCGGACCTGTCATACGAATACGGTGGGGATGGCTATTGTGGCGGTAGCGCTGCTGAGGCCCTACGATAAAGCTGTTTGGCGGAGGCTGACTGCACGTTCGTGGACGAAACCGTGCATGCGTAGTTGGAAGCTGAGGGGTTGTTGTCGGTGCTGCTGCTGCTGCTGCTTCTACCGCCGGGAAAGGTGTCAGGGATTGGGGTACTGTCATGTGGCAGAAGTCTCTGACTATCGCGTGTATCATATTGTTAAATGTAGTGCTATGAGCCATGATTGTGCAATAATCGTACCATGCTGTCCTTTTCCAACTCCCGTGCCACGTCTAAAGCAGTCTTACCATTCGCATCCTCCAAACTCATATCGGCACCCTTTTCTAAGAGTAAAGCAACGACAGCCTCATGGCCCCCCTTGACTGCTCTATGCAAAGCAGACTCCACCTGATTCGGTCTAGTAAAAATAATAGCATCGGTCCATCGGATCAGATTGACGTTCGCACCATGAGAAATCAAGCAGCGAACAGCTTCCAAATTCCCATACTGAGCGGCCACGATCAAAGCACCGCTGCGGTCGATCTGAGCACCATGCGTGATGAACAACTCAATCATTTCAACACTGTCATTCGGATTCCTCGCAGCCAGCGCTAGTGGCTGATATATGCGTGTTTGAAGGTCGCTATTCGGGTTGGCGCCGTGTGTGAGAAGGTAGGCGGCTAAGGGTACGTCATTTCCGACCCAGCAAAGTGGACCGCCTATTATTCCACCGTGGTCGTAGTTCAAATTGTAGCCGGCTGGGACTACTACTTTGTAGACGTCTAGGGAGTTGCCTTGGATAACGGCTCTTAGAACTTCGAAGTCGTGTACATTGGCACCTAGGCTGATGCAGTATTCGACGACTTGGGCGTGGCGGTTGTTGGCTGCTGGTGCAATTAGTTGTTCTAAGGTAAGGTCGGCTTCTTGAAGTGTCTGTAATAGGTTTGGTTGTAGAAGGCTTTTGAGGGTTTCGCAGTCGCCGTTTGAGGCGGCCTTGATTAAAGTGTCATATTTAGATGTCATTTCGCTCGATCTCCTTGACTCTATTAACGGGGAGGGCTGATAGTCGACAAGAGGGAGACAACAATGGTGAGTAAGTAGTAATACCTAGGATTGGAATCGATGTCGATTGTGAATGCTGCCTGATTACAGCAAGAGTATAGCCCCCAAGAGTTAATCTACGGGAGCCAACTAGCTGGCAGCCTTAAACACTTCGGATCATTCCTGACACATCGCCACTTCCTGCAGCTTACCAACTCTACTTGTTTAGGTTCGCAAACTTCTGGTGAGGCTGTACACTGAGGGAAGGATGGGTTTCATGTCCCATAGCTTTGCCGCTTATCCTTTATTTTGTTCTGTGAAAGCCACCAACTGATAGGTAGGGGACTGTTTCTGCGTGTTTCAATGCGTCAAGTAACTCCTGTTTCCAGTGCTTATAGCTCTTGTAATTGATAGTACCGCGCTAGCGCGATTTTATTTCTAGTCCTTTCGAGTCAAGTGGCCGAAGAGCTCCGTGTCAGCTTTGTTGGATATGAGTGCATTGCTTCAGTCGGAAAGTTGTGGTGACGATCATGTAGTTGAGCTTCGTGTTTGAAATCCTTATGTTGGTGCATTCAGCTTTTGACGGAGGAAATACTGCGTCTCTGCTTTGCGAGCGAATAGTATAGGCTTTTGAAAGGCATATATAAGCCCCTATGCAGCCCGAATTCTCTTGAAGAAACCCGACATCCGATTCTCAACGGCATTGCAATTCTTTATATATCCCTCAAGACTACCCTGCAGGATCCCAATTACAAACTGCTCTGTACAACCGTCCATCATGTATTGTCCCGAGAGCGTTATTTCCCTTATAAGTCTCGGACTGCTTGCGGCCAACGCCTTCGCAGAGCCCGTCGAAAGATATCATGGTAATCGAGGAGAGGGAAACCTTGACCCACGCACCATAACAGTCAGAGGATCCGCCCCCTTACGCAAACGCAACACCTACCCCTACCCCAGCTACCAGGATTGCCTCAACAGCGTCCAAGACGTAGCCAAAGACAAATCAACCTTCTACTCAGGATTGGGCTACTACCCCAACGGCCAAGGCTACACCTATCTAAGGAATTTCATCGCAGCCCGAGACCTGCTAGAAGTTGACAGCGTCTACCTCGACAATTTCTGCACGAGCGACCCCAACCTCAACGGCGGATACGGCGCCTACATCAGCTTCGCATACTCCTTTTCCGGAGTCTTCGCCCAGAAATCTTCAGGAACCGCATACCTCCTCACCCCTAGCCAGTGCGACCCAAGTCCCAATAGTATCTGGAACAAAGTCGAGCTCGGCAACCTGACATCATCATACGGCGCTCTAGTAACAAAAATCATCCGCGTCGACCCTGCCACTACCTCCATCTCAACAACCATCTTTCCCACCCCTTCTGGCTCGAAGATCCCAAGTCAGACTATTTGTCCAACTGACCCTCCTTTACCGTCAGGCGGCGCGTCAGGAACAGCATCAGCTACATCATCAGCATCACCCACATCGACTGCCAAACCTGTAGCGGCTCCTCAATGTGAAGCTTCAGTCGGCGTGGTAACATCCGACGCGGCGGAAGCTCAGCTTTCCCTAGCAGCAGAGGGTAATGGTCCCTCGAATAGTAATTGCTGCGCTGGTGGTACGACCCCCTGCGCGCAGATTGCGGTCAATGGCACGGCGGCTGTGGATCTTTGCGGCGGTGCCACGCAGCAATGTGCTGGGTGTGGCGATTTGGCGGTGGCGCTCAAGAATATTATTTTTGATTGTACTAACAATTATAAGGTCGGGGGGCAGGCGGTGATTCCGTATCTCAATGGTGTGACGCTTGAGCTGAATATCAATGATAGCACTTGAGTGCTTTCTGGATCGCACGCGTTTCAACTCGGAGGATTGGTGGATTTGGTCTTTAGGCGTTTCGGTGGGGCGGAAGACGTTGGCTTGATGTGAAATAGGATGATATTTGGACTGCTTTATTGTGGGATATGTATGGGTGGTGTCACGTTTCGTGCTCTAAGTACACATATCCAGAACTTAGGATTGGTGATTGCCGTTTTCGTTCTGGGAGAAAGAGCAGGGCCGCTGTACAGATAGCAACAAGGGAGCAGGGAGGGCACAAAGGGAGCAATGGGAGCAACGAGGGATTATAGGAGGTGGCTGGGGAAGGACAACATCGATAGGTGCCATGATCTCTAGCAGAAGCAACCGGTCGATCTAGGAGTGAGTCGACTACTTCAGATTTTGTAAGTGAATGTAGTGCATCATAGAGAGCTCCAGCTAAACCCACCGAGGGCTTTATATAACCTCTTAAACTAGCTACCTATAATAGAGAAACTACTACTATCTTCTAGTACCTTTCTCTCCTTAATTAGAGGATCGCCGCTAAGATCTAAGAAATAGTAGTAATAATAGCGAACTCTTCTCTACTATTCCTTATAGATTAAAATCGATCCCTAATATAATATATATTACTTATAGAAAAGATATCTAAGATAATTCTAGATAATATCTAATATTAAAATACTTATAAAGTAAATAAGACTAGCTATCTAGACTTAGTAGTTCGCTCTAGTACTTCTATAATAATAGTCTAAACTCTAAGATTCAATCTATATATAGTAGTTATATAGTTAGTAAAGTAGTCTAAATTCTAGATAATCTTATTATAATCTAGTAGAAAATAGAGAAAAGAATCGATCTAATATTAAAAGTATATCTATTAATAGTATCTTCGTAAACTATTACTATATATAAGACTTTATATATATCTATACTTTAGATTACTATAATAGAAAAGATATATTAAGAAAGTTAGTAACTTCTTTATTTTTGTTATCTTAGAAGATAGATTTAGTTTTAATCTAGTAGACTTTATAGTTTTCTAGAATTTAGTCTCTCTAAGAGAGTTAATATTATTAAGATCTAAGATAATATAATTAAATAATTAGATAGTATTAGATTATAGATTTAGAGATGTTTGTTATTAATATTAGCAATCTATTTGCAATATATATGCGATCTCTTCTATTTAAATCTTAGAATCTTAGTTATTTAATATATTATTAAATTGTATAATACAATATTTATATATATCGCAATAAGTCTTTGTTGTTATAATTATCTATTAATTAAGAATTTTATTTTTACTTTCTTATATTAAAGTCGAAAATAAAGTTTTAGTTACAATAACAAATATTAGAATAACAAATTATTAATATATCTTTGAAAACAATTTTAGAAACTTAAAAACTTAAAAGTTCAAAAACTTAGAAACTTAGAAACTTAAAAACACAAAAAAAAAGAATGTAAAAAGCAAATTAATTTTGACGCAATAACAAATTATTAAAATTAAAAATTTCAAAACTTAGAAATACAAGATTAATAACTTAAAGATTAAGATATTATTAAATTGAAAGAGCAATAAAAGAAAAAGTAAAATTAAAAAATTAAAAAAAGTTATTAAAGTTATAAATTTAAAAATTAAGATATTTTATCGAAATTGTAACTAGTATTTATTGTTAAAACAATAAATTATTTGTTAACTTTAATAATATTATTGAAGAAAAAAGTTTCGCAATAATATAATTTATTAATTTACTTAAAGACAAAAACGCTATTTAAATTCTCTTTTCGATAAAAATTAAAGCAAATCTTTAACGCAAAAATACTTGTTAACAATAAATCAACAATTAACTAGAAAAAACAATAAATCGAAAATACTTATTTATAATCGATTAAAAAGACAAAGAAGCAATAAACGAAAAAGTAATATAAAGTTAAAAAGAAAGAAAAAATCTCTCTTTGTTATCTTTGCAAAAGAAAGAAAATAAAAAGAAAAAAAAAGTTGCAAATTAAAAGCTTTATTATTTAAATTAGTTATTATTATTAGTTTTTTTAATTTATTAATTGTTACTTTTATTATTTGTTGTTAAGTTATTTTTGTAAAAATAATATCTTAAAATATTGAAAAGAATATTGCAAAAATCGCAAAACTCTCTTTTAATATATCTATGTTATTAACAAGTTAAATAAATAACTTTATAGAATTTGCATCGAAGTATTACTATATAATTTCTATATTCTTCTTAAAGATGTCAAAAGCATTACATTTTAATAATCTTAATATTACAAAATTTCTAAATTAATTTTCGAATCTTTGTAATAAGTATAAAATTATCTCTTAATATAAGATTGTCAAATTGTCTTAATATTGCAACAAATTTATTAAGAATTTTATTAAATTTATTGTTGTCTAAATAGATAAAAAGCAATATAAAATAATAATAAAATTAAAAAAGAAAAATTAGAAAGAAAAATTTAATTAGAAAATTAACTTTCGCTTCTTTCTAAAATCTTTGGAAGATATATCAAAAAAAAGTTAAATAATATTTGTAAATACAATTAACAATTTAAAGTTATTTCTTTGAAACTTACTAAAATAAATTAAATCGATAAATATATTAAATATTTTTAATATTTAAAGATTTTTTTCCCGTAACATTTGCACAAAAATAATGCAAAAATATAAAATTAATTCGAATAACGCAATTATTTTAATATTTGAATTGTTATATAAAATATTAATAAAATTGATTAAGAATAAGATTGTTATGCAATAAATAAATATTAATAGCAATTAGATTGCGCAACAAGTCGCAAACAACAATATAAATAATTTAATAAATATAATAAGCAAGAAGCAAGAATTAATCAAAAAGAAAGTTATATTAAAGACAATTTTTACTTTTTTAATATTATTTACAATTTCGATTAGTAACGCGAAAATTAACAAAATACTAAATGTTTTAATACGAGCTTTTAAAGATCTCAAAGTTAATAATGTTTATAATATAATAAAGAGCAAAATTTATTAAATAATGTAATAAATAATATTGACACAATTCTAGAAAGTTTTACGTGTTGCTTCTTCTTGAATTTAAATAACAATTTAAATATAATTTTAAAAAACAACTTTTACTTATTAAAACTTTGTTCTTGTTTTTAAATATAATTGATTTTAATTAAAATCAAATAAGTACTTGTTTTATTACAATATATATTAACAATAAATTTGTTCAAAATTAGCAATTTTAATAGCAAATAAGAATATTTATATAAATAAAAGCAATAGAATTTGCTATAAGTTTAACAATTTTAAAAACAAAAATATAAAATTGTCTTTTAACAATGCAAAATCTAAAGGAGAGACTATAGAATTTTGTTTTCAATAAAAAGCGCAAGATTATATTCGAAATTCTATAATTACAATAGCAACAATACAATTAAATATCAATTCTTTGTTAAAAAATAAAAATAATAATAAATTGTATTAAACAATAATAAAAGTTTAAGAAACTTAATTAAAAAAAGATCTTTTTAAGTAACAAAGAGTTTAAAAGTCTTTAATAAAACAATCGATTAAAATAATTAAAAAAAGAATTAAAAAAAAGAGAAATTTTTAAAGATTAAGAATATTAAACTTAAAAATTATTTATAAATAACAAAAGCAACAAGCAAAAAAATATACGTAAAAAAAAAGTAATAGAAATTAAAGTAAAAAACATTTATAATAAAGAATATTTTTGCGATAGTTAACTTTAATTCAAGAATTATCAAATATTAAAAAAGTAAATCTAAAAAGAAGCAAAAAATTTCTACAAATTATATATAGCAAACGAAACGTTTAAAAAGAATAGTATAAATTGTAAAAAATTAAATTAATTGAAAACTCTAACTTAAAGAATTTTTATCTTAAAAATAAAAATAAAGCTAATAAATTTTTTGAATTTTTTGGTCTAACTTAAGTTGTTCTTTCTTTTTTTCTCTTTCCAATAAAAAGTTTAATACTATAGTAATTAAGCAAAAGTCTTAAAAGCTTTAGTGTAATTGTTAGATTAAGTCGAACACTTTTTTCTTAACTTAATTTATTCTCTTGAGTCTCGTAAGATTAAGCTAGAATTAAGTTGTAAACTCGATTCTAGAATTAAGTTTCGTCGAATTAATATTAAAAGTTTATGCTAACTTCGTTATATTAACTTTTGCTTATCTTATCTTATCTTATCTAACGCTAGTTTCGATCGAGTTAGCTCAGAATTCAAATTACGTAATAATAGATTCTAAGCTAGTCTAATTTAGTTAGCGCGTTACGTAATATTACGTTATCGAGCAGATTGAATTGAACGCTCGATGCGTTCGACGCGCTCGATTTATTCTATTAAACTAGAAAATCTATCTAACTCTAGAATCAAGATTGAGCGAGTTAATCTAATCGAATTAGAACTTAATCCGACAATTATACTAAAAAGCTTACAAGAAAAAAGAAAGAAACAATTGTTATTATAAAATCAATTAGTATTAAATCTATCGAAACAATTTATTTTAAAAATATTATTGCGAAAAAAAAAACTCTTAGAACTTTATATTTTATTGCTTGCTTTATTGCGTAAATATAATTAGAAAATATAAAAGTTAAAGCAATATTTAATAGTAATACAAAACTAATTGTATTAGTAAGAGTTTTACAAATAAAATTAATTTAGCAATTTGATAATATTTTTATTCTATTAATAGAAGTTACGAAAGCATATATTTATTTCGAAAATATAATAAAAGATGCAAAGATAATAATTAAAAAAGTAATAATTTATATCTTTATTTTTGTTGTTTCTCGACTTAATTACAAAATTTTATTAGAACAATTTTTTTTTAGCAAAGTGTTCGAATAAGCTTTGTAAATATAAACAATAACTTTCTAAAATTAACAATTTATTTTAAAGACAAAGCAAAACATATTAGCGTTTTAAAAATATCTATTAAATACTCGAATAACAAGAATAAAAATATTGTATTTTTAAAGAAATTTTTAAATCTTTAAACGATGATTCGATTAATATAATTGCTCAATTTTGCAAATCTAATTGCAAAAAGTCGCTAAAAATAAAAGCAAAAATTATTAGAATAACAATATCGCGAAATAAAATTAAGACAAAAAAACAACAAAATTTCAATTAATTAAAGTAGATAAGCAATATTAGTATTTACTTGTTTGTCAATGTAATTAATTAAAATAGAGTAGATATTTAAATTAATATTATGTTTCGAACATCTTTAGAATTATTTATAATTCGAACTTTTTAATTATACAATATAAAAGAGACTTTTACTATTTAATTGTCAAAAGAATTCGATATTTTTTATTTATTTATTGTTATATTATATTTTTTTATTTAAGTGAATATAATATATAAGAGCAAAATCTAGAAAACAAATCTTGTAAATACAAGTAATTTAAATAGTTTTACTCTAGATAAATATTTAAACTAAAGAGAAATGTTAGAATTATTAATAATTTAAAACTTTTAAAAGAAACTTAATAAAAGATACAATTCTTTTTTAATACTTAAACTTTTAAGTATTAAATATAACTCTTGTCTTATTAAGAAATATATTTAGAAACTAATTATAAAATTACAATTCTTTTTGCAAAAACAAAAACTCTTAATTACGATACTTTTCAATTATAAGATTGTTTTAATTTAAAGTTTTACTAAAATAAACAAAATTAAATTAAAAATTGCATTTAATCAAGAAATTTGTATTATAAAGCACAAAATATAACAAACTTTAGAATTTTTAATTTCTTGTACATTAAACTTTATTGTAATCAAAATATTAGAGAAGCGTCTTTAAATAAATTTGCTAAAATATTGTTAAAAATTTTATCGAAATTCTTGATTTTTTATAAATAAAAAGAAGAAAAGTAAGTATCGTATAATTTAATATAATTGTAAAGATAAACAAAATAATTATTTAAAATATTAATATATCTTCTAATGTCAAAGAGTTTGCAAAAGAGTTTGTTAAAATAGTAATTGTATTATTGATCGATTTTTTTTAATTACGATTAAATAAATCTTGCGTTAAAGAGTTGCAATCTTATTGTTTTTATTAACTTCTTTTAAATTGTTTAGAATAATTTAATTATTGTAGAATGCTACTAATTTAGTTGTTTAATTTGTAAAAATTGTAATCTATATTCTTAAAAATCTTTTCAATAAGTGTTGCTTAAGTGTAGACAATATAAATGTAAAAAAATCTAAATCGAATAACAACAACAAGAAAACAGTTTTAAAAATTAAATTGTTTGTTTTAAAATATATTTAATAATTAAACACAATATTAATAAATGTAAAATTGTTTAATTGCACATTTTTAAGCAAAAAATCTTAATTTTGCAAGTTGGATATTAAAATTGTTAAAATTGTGTATAATTTTAATAAATATTTCTCTAATAATATTACGATTATCAAAATTATTAAATAGTTATTATATAAGAATATTTTTGAAGCTAGAGTTTTTATAGAAGTATATATCTATTATCGAATTTAAATATTAGAATTTGTAATTGTTGCAAAATTAATCTATTAATTGTTCAAGACTAGGTATTTTTTTTTTAAAACTTAGAGCAACAAGATATTATAAACAAACTAAAGATTGCTTTAACAAATATGTTAATAATATATACTTTAAATTACTTTATTTTAGCTAGCAAGATTATTTTAATTGTAAATTTAAGTTTAAAGAGTTAAGAAATTGTATTAATACAAATTGATATAATAACAAAGAAAAGATATTTTTACAATATAAAAGTAAGTTTTGAAATAACTAAATTTTTTAGTACAACGTTAGAAAGCAAAAATGTCGAAAGCTTATAATAATTTTGAAGAAAATGCACTTTTAATTATATAGAGTTCGATTTACAATTAAAATTAAAATTAAAATTTTAATAATTTACTTTAATTGTTTTGCAACAAATCTATTTAGCGCTTTAATAACTTGCTAGTTGATTTAATTTAACCTCTTCGACTTTAATATACAATATATATCTAGTTAAAAACATATAATAACTAATAGATTTTTCAAGAAGATCAAGAGAGCTATTTAACAATATTGACAAAATTAATAAGAAAGATATTAATAATTTTATTAATAATTAGTTAAATTGCGTTTGCGTTTGTTTTGCACGAATAACAATATTAACAAAAAATAAAAAAGATTTTCAAAGACAATTATTTCAATAAATTAAAACAAATTGCTTAGTATTTAATCTCGCTACAAAAATCTAATAAAAATTAGAAGAATTTTTGCAAGTTTAAGAATTATGCTTTCTATTTTCTAATAAAAGAAGAACGTTTGTTTTGCAAAACAAATAAAAATATATCTTTGCGTAGAATAATAAATCTAATAGAAGACAAGAATTGTATCGTGAAAAGCTTGTATAACAAGATTAACTATAAAGATAAAGAAAACATTTATCGACGCATTGGAAATTAATATTAGTAATTAAATCTATTTAACTTTTGTAAGAAATACGTCGCAAATTATAATAAATATTAGCGAAAAGCTTTTAACAAGCAAGAAAAGATTATATATTCGACTTATATCTTCGATTTGTGAAAAAAGATTGTTATAAACTATATTTATATATTAATTGCAAAAATATTGATCAAAGTGAATCTAGTAGTAACTCGAAATAATTTGATTAAATAAGTAGAAATTAAAGCATTTAATTCTAGATCTAAAAGCACTCGCTATAATAAAGTTTCTATAAAAAAATATTTTTTGTTGATATAGATATATCAAGAAAATAATTATAAATAACAAACTCGAAAACAAAGTTAAAATAACAATTAAATTTCTAAAGAGATACAACGTCAAAAAAGCAATAATATTAACTTATTATTTATAAACAAATAAAATAATGAAAAAAGCACAAATCTATTATTGATATTTTATTTAAATTAATAGAAAGAGTTTTTACAAATTAATTACAATATTTGTACGCAATCTTGTAAATAAATAAAACAACAATTCGAAGATCTACTAAGAAAATATTGTTTCGACTTGAGTTTAAATACAAAGCTATATTATTAACCGAAATAGAATATTCGATTAAGTATATTATAAATTGAAAAAAAGTTTGTATAACAATCAATCTACTAATATTGCGAGCAAAACAACTAGAAAGAAAAAACAAACATATTTGAGAAATTGCGTTGCGTCTTTGTTGTTTTAAAAAAAAAATCTTCAACAATAATTATTAGTTGCAAACGCATTTATTCTAAACTAAAGACTTAATTTTATTATATAATATTAAGCTAGATAAAAGATATAATATAAAACTTATTTTTTAATAGTTAAATCTTTTTAAAATAAGAGAAGAAAACAAAACTAAAAACTTTTATGTTTTAGAAAAAGTTAATAGTACAAAACTTAAAGATATCTATTTAAATAACTGACTTAAAAATATATTAATAGAGATATATATCTTTAGATCTTCGCGAAATTAGAAGACAAAAATAAGAAAATAAGAGACAATTTTATAAAAGAGATAGAGAATTAGTTTAATTAAAGCAATAAAAGACTATTTGCAATTATTATATTGTTGTCTAATTATAATTATTTTAATTACACAAAAGTATAAGATTTTTCTTAAAAGAGAAAAAGTTGCAATCTTTATATTTGTTTTAATTGTAAAAGATTTAATATAGAGTTTATTAATTTATAAGTATTAGAAAGAATTTACGCGCAACTAAGCAAGACAATTTACAAGACATTATAGTTTTAAGTATTTAAAAAAAAACAAATAAAAGACAAGAATATCGAAAAGCTAAAATACTAACAATTCTAATTAATTAGAAGCAAACAAGTAACACTAACATCTACTTATCTACTCTAATTGACTAGAATTAACAATTAAAAAGCTATTTAAAAATATTAATAAAAAGTTTTAATTTAAATTTCTAGAATTTTAAAAATATTTTTAAATTATAGAGAACAAGTTTTAATTATCTTTTACAAAGCATTTTTTAACAATAAATGTAACAATATTATATGCAAGTTATATTAGCTTTATATTCGCTTGCAAGTTAATATACAAACAAATACTAGCATAATTCTTTTTATATAATTGACAAAATAAATATTGCAAACAACAATTAAATTTATAAGTAATAATTCTTTGTATCTAAAATTTTATATTTGTTAAATATTTAGAACAAGTTATTGCTCTATTTATTAAAATATAGCAACTTAGTAGCTTAATTTTTTATTAATTAAATTCTCTTTTTAATTTATTATTTTTGTATCAATCTTCTTATATTAAGTTTGTGTTATAATTAATCAAAGATAACAATTACGAAATACAAGACATAAACAATCGTTTATAAGAGAAAATTATTAATCTTTAACAAACAATTAAGATTAAGAACAAGAATTATTATCTATATTAACAAAAAGATTTTGTAAAGAGTAGCAACTTATATTTATTAAACAACATACCAATCAATTTTTAATAACTTCTATATATTCTTTTTGTAATTAGAAATTAAGTCTTCAAATTAAATTATTTTAAGCGCAAGATTAATAAGCTCAATTATAGCGAATACTATTGTAGCAATTACAAATATTGCAATCTTAAATATCTTAAACTTAGATTTAAATTAAATTACAAAAGATAGTTATTTAATTAATAGAAAACAATTTAATAATTAAAAATCAAATTTATACTTAAGTAACAAATATCTTACTTTAATATAACGAAGTTACAAAAAATCAAAAAAAAAAAACGTTTGAAAAATTTTCGCAATATAATTTTGAAAATCTTAAAAATAATTAAGAATTAAACAAAAGATTTGTAACAAATTATTAATAAAAATACGTAAATATATATAAATAATTTATTGTAATAAGAATTAAAGAACGCAATAATAATACAAGAAATAAACAAAAACAAAAGATTTAAAATTCAAAACAATTAAATGCAACTTTATAAATTTGTAATGTTATAGCGTCATCGACGCGCTAGCGTCTTAGGGTATGGCAGGACACGTGATCTCGATTGTCTATGAAAGTCTCAAATTGCACGACTTTTCTTTCGAGTTAGAAAGCGAGAAATAGACTCGCACGTCATGGCGAGTATTAGATAGGAAGAAAGCTCGTCTCTCGTTGTTCTTTAACGATTAGTCTTACAACTATTTATCTTATATAGCTAGAACATAGTAATGAAAGCCTATTATATCTCACGTCTTTCATATCTTAGTGCGTCGACAAACAATAAACGCACTCACATTTTACAATTCTAATCGTTTCATCTTTCGAAGAGAAAGGCTTAAAGCGTAATAGCATTATGTCAAATTAAAACAATTCAAGTTATAACAATTATTCAACTATTGAATTAGAGTTCAAGAAGTTTGATTTCTCTCGAAGCAACAATCGTTCACGAAACGTTAACGAAGATAATTGTCGTTAACGTGACGTCGACGAAGATGATAGCTTAGATACGATTAAAGCTTCGACTTTACATCAATAGATTAAAACGTTAATGACAAAGATTTAAGATCTACGAAACGCTTAACAAGCTCAAACTATAACGATTGAAGAAACGAATTCTCAAGCTTCTTAAATCGCTATCGTATCGTTGTCGATTATGTTTAAGTTTCTAAAGCTCGAAAAGCTAAAACTATACAAGAGTTTAAGCGTAAATAAATATATTATTTAGTTTCGCGAAATCGACATTAACATGATGCGATCCTTGACGTATTTTATTACAAATAAGAACAGAATTCTTTATTGCATGTTATTCTTGGAAAATGACGTTATTATGCAATGATATTCAAGAACAAACAATGACGCTAAGTTGAAGAGCGAGACCTTTGAAGAATTTAGAAAGTTTTTATTAAATTTGATAATTAATTTTGCTAATTGTCGTCTTCTCGTCTATGAAAAATAAAAGAACGCTAGATAGAAGCTAGATCAAAAGATAGTTATCTTTAAGAAATATCTAGATAAGCTAGAGATTCATCTATTGTCGCTCTTAGAGAAGCATAGAATCTATATATTTTTGATCAAACTTAAGTCGAATTTAAAAGTGAAAATTCTAGACATCAATAGCGTATTAGACATTTGCGATAAGCTTTTAGCTATAACTATTATACAAAAACAAACGTTAAATCGCATTCGCAAAGTAGACTCAAGTAGCTTTAACAATCAACAAGTGACAAAAATTTTTAATGTCTCTTTAGACAAATCTCACGAGAATTGTCGCTTAGATAAGATCAACAAATTTATTAAAAGCAAGAAGCTTTATATTTCCAAAGATTTGTCGACGTCGCGCAAACGAGTCTACGAGATTAGTGACGCAAAATATTTAAGTCGTATAAAATGCTTTAAATGTCATGAAAAGAAGCATTACAAAACGAAGTGTCTTAATAAACACAAATGGAACAAGTTTATCGTTGTCGCTATTACTACAATCGATGCGAAAAAAGATTAAGCTTCGTCAACATCTCGCAAACGAAGAAAAAAAGACAAATAAAAACAATAAATTTAATCTTAGTGAAAGATTGAACTTAACTTCTTGATAACGAGCGCCAAGTTATAGATCTAGTTGACTTGAGAGTTAAGCTAAATCTCATTAATTATGTTTACGTAATGCAATGGGAATTGCAATTCACATTCGCTATCTTATTAATATTGAGCTTTCTTAATAACGATAATCGTTATTGTTATGACGTCTATAAGTTGATCTATTATCTAATTGACTCGTGAGGTCAACATCGAGAATGCACTATCTTATTCTACTTAGTTAAATATATAAGCTCTAATCTTATATTAGGTATGTCAATGCTAATCAAGCAAAACATATTGATTAATTCGAAAATAAAAAGCTAACGATTCAAGATCGCAAATAAAAAATTAAAGATAATTAATTTTAAGCAATTTGTCTTAGATTTCGTTAAGCATAGCACAATTTATGCTATTGTTTGCGTTGACGTTACGAAGACGCCAAACAAAAAATCAACGAAGTTTAAGATCTCTAAAGAGTTAAGAGATCTAAAAGATGTTTGTGACGATAAATTGACTAGAATTCTATTAGAATTAGGAAGAGAAAACCATGTTATTAAGCTTTAGAATGGCAAAGAGTCATCTTTTATGTCTCTTTATAATTTTTCACAAAACGAGCTAGCGATACTTCGACGATATCTTGATGATGCATTAGTCAAAGATTGAATTAAGCATTTAGTTTCGCTTGTAAACGTCTCTATTCTATTTGTATCAAAATTGAACGATAAATTACGTTTATGCGTCGACTATAGAGATTTAAACTCGATTACTATCAAGAATCGTTATTCATTGTCTCTAATTATAGAAACGCTAGATCGTCTATGCGAAGCCAAACGCTTTATCGCCTTGAATCTAAAGAACGTCTATCATCGCATTCGCATTAAACGCGATAATAAGTAAAAGACAACGTTTCGCACGCGCTATAAGCATTTCAAGTATTAAGTCATGCTATTTGGACTAGCAAACGCATTCGCAACTTTCTAGATCTACATTAATAAGGCGTTGCGAGAGCTAATTAATGTAACTTGCGTAGTTTATATAAATAATATATTGATGTATAGCAATGATTCGACGAAGCATTGACGCCATGTTAGAAAGATGTTGAAACGCCTTCGCGAATATTCGCTATACATTAATCTAAAAAAGTGTAAGTTCAACATTATAAAGATTGAATTTTTGAACTTCATCGTGTCCTCAAAAGATGTATAGATGAACTTAAAAAGAATTAAAACGATTAAGAAGTAATTTAAATTAAAAACTTATCGTAAGCTCTAGATGTTCCTAAGCTTCGTAAACTTTTATAGGCGCTTCATATATCGCTATTCGAAAAGAGTTGTTTTTCTTATTAATTTATTAAAAGAAAGTAAGAATAACAAGAAATTTAACTCTTTCGTTTGATCAAATGAAGTAGAGTAGACGTTTCGCTAGCTTTGCGACATTTTTATGTTGACTTCACTACTTTGCCACTACAATTCGAGCAAGAAAATTAGAGTAAAGATTGACGCGTCTAACTTTGCAATCGCGAGCATTTTAAGTCAACAAGATAACGACGAAAATTGGCGCTCAATAACGTTTTAATCGCGAAAAATGATTTCAACAAAGCAAAACTATAAGACGCATAATTAGAAATTGCTAGCTATTGTAGTCGCTTTTAAGCAATGAAGACACTATCTAAAGAGTAGTGTTTATCTTATCGAAGTATAATAAGATTACGATAATCTTAGAGAATTTATAAGTCAAAAGAAGCTAAACTTAAGACAAATTCGCTAGGCGCTCAAGTTAATCATCTATGACTTTGAAATCTTTTATCGTTTAAGTAAAAAAAATTCGACGAATAAGTCGTTAAGACGTTCCAATTATAAAAGAATTTTGTCGTTAAACACAAAATTGCTATTGACGTTGCAAAACAAATTGACGTTGTTATTTAACAAAAATTCGTTGACGCAAAGCAAACGAGAGGCATCAATTGATTTAATCTTCGTATTTCAAAATGAGCTAACGCTATTATTTGACGAAAAGTCGTTGACGCAAAGCGAACGAGAGACATTAGATGATTTGACTCTTGTATCACAATTAGCAAGAGTATTTACTAATGGCGCGAAGATCTCGCAATCATGAAGTAGAAAGAAAGTTTTTGATAAACTAGCATCTCTATTTTAACTAACTAATATATAAATTGTTATTCCAAGAAAAGTAATTAAAAACATGTCAAAGAAATCGTATAAGAAATCTTAAAAATTAATGAAATCCTTGATTAAGAATCTCTAGACTAAAGACACTTGAGTCAAAAAGATTCGTGTCGAGGTCAAAAAGTCGTTTCGTCGTTAACGAAAAACATGAGCTCTAAATTAAGAGAGTCTCGTTAAACATAATAAACTACTCTATGTCTTAGAAAATGCAATCGTTAAAAAGAAGTTAATTCGCAAGAATTATAACGACCCTTTGACGAAGCACTTTAAGATCAAGAAAATTTTAGATCTACTTTAGAAAAAGTATTTCTAACTCGTTTACGCAAAATAGATAAAAGCGTATGTTAGAACATGTGATATTTGTTAACGCATTAAAGTTTCTTGTTATAAGTCGTATAATAAGCTTCGATTCTTATTTATTGTAAAGAAATTATAAAAGGAAATTATTATAAACTTTGTAACGAGTTTGTCGTTAAACAAACGTCGTAAAGTCGTATATAACTTAATCTTCGTAATAGTTGATCGTTGTACAAAAATGATCAAGTATATACTTGTAATTACTAGAATCAATGTCGCAAAGCTAGTGAAAATGCTTTTCGATAAAATTGTCTTACGTTTCGAAACATTAATTAGCATAATGAGCGATAAAGAATTTGTCTTCACTAGTGTCTTCTAGTTCGTTATATACTTTCATGCACGAATTAGAAGACGATTAAGTATTGTTTTTCATTCTTAGATAAATAACTTAATCGAACGACAAAATTAAACTCTTAAGCACTATCTTCGCACTTACGTTGACGCGAAATAGGCGAGATGAACTAATCTATTGCCAATGATAGAATTTGTCTATAACAATAGCTACTACGTCTTAATTGAGACTTCGTCGTTCTATTTGATGTACAATTATTACTTAAAGATTCACTATGAAGTTGAGAACAACTTCATCGAAGAGAAGATATCATTGGCACAAGAACGCGTAAAACAACTTTATAACTTAAGAAAAGTTCTAGCGAAGCGTCTTGAAAACGCTATCGCGCAATAGACGAAATACTACAATGAAAAACATAGATCAAAGAGCTTTGCTATAGAAGAATTGATTATACTTTTAATTAGAAATCTAAAGCAAAAAAGATTTAGCAAAAAGATGTCGCACAAATATGTTAAATCGTTTAGAATTAAGAATAAGAGTAGAACGCAAATTTATCGTTTTATCTTACTTAACATCTATTGAATTCATAATACTTTTTATGTTTCACTCTTGAAGCTATATTTGCATCGCGTCGACGACGAATAAACGAAATAAATGTTGCAAATTTTAAAACTTATTAATGACAAAGTCGAATAAGAGATCGAAGAGATTCTAGACAAAACTAAGTTAAAGAGACAAATATAATATAAGATTAAATAAATAAATTAAGACAAGAAGTATAATCAATAACTAAGAAAAAAGTTTCTTAAAAAAGTTAATGAGTTGCGAAAGAAGTTTGAAGAGCGAACGCGCAACAAACGAAAGCGAAAAAAGTAGCGCAACGCGTATTGCGACAACGACGACTATGTTAACAATGATTTGTTCAATAAAATATCGCGCAATCGTTGTCGCATCGTTGACGTATTTAATTAGAATTACAATGAAGAATCTCTTCATTTTGTCACACAAGATGCTAGAAATGATAAGATCGCTCATTTTAACATAGATGCTTAAAACATGATTCTAAACTTCGTGCGTCGTACTTTATTAACATTAAACAAAGAAAATCTATATGCGAAGCACAACGCATTTGCTTCGCTCTCTTTTAGTTGACGACGTATTGCAACGACTTAATAAGCTCTCAACAACTCGTCGAACTCGTCTTAAACGACTACAAGAAATTATTAAACTTATTCGAAAATAAGTCGTCAAATTTCGCAAAGTTATTCGTAGATAAGTCTTCGAAGTTGTTCGAAGCATTCGCGTTCTTCTAAGAAAACTAGATTGCAAAGAATTTGTTTCGTTCGATCTTTATTATATTCGTCGCAAACTCGATCTCGCTACTTATATGCATCTTCGCGTTCTTCATCTTTTATAAACGTGTGAGCGAACGAAACGCGAACAAAAGTGAAAGAAAAATTTATCACATTATTATTTAACGATCTCGTTGACAACTCGAAGTCGTAAAGAGATCTCGTCGCAAAGTCGTAAAACTTCGCGAAAGAGTCTTCAAAACTCGTTTAATCTAGATTAATAATAAGCTCAAAAACAATTTATCTTAACTTAGTTTTCTTCGTTTTCGTTAACGACTTATTTTTGTTCTCGTTTTTGTTCTTCTTCGAATTCTAAATGCATGTTAGTGCACTACATGACACATCAAAATAAACAAGAAAATAGATAGAAAAATGTGTCGAAAAGTAGACGAAAATACTTATAGTTAACACACGCTCTAAAAGAAGATCGATCAATTGCTTCATTTTGATAAGAGCGTCATCTTAATTTTTCTTTGTTTTCTCGAGTTTTTGTTCGAGTTCGACTTGACGCTTTAGAACGCGAGTTAAATTACGTTCAAGCTAACGAATACAAGATTGCGTTTAATTCGTCGTCGATAAAATAAATTCTTCATCGCATCGTCAATTCTTTATGTCAAGGATAACACTCTTTCGTAAACGTTTTATTGATCTAGTAATTGTGTTCTTGACTTCGAACGTTTTACGATGTTCGTCGACGAGAACTTTTACTTAATTTTGAAAGCATTTAACAAACTAGTAAATATTAATAGTTGTCGCATCGTGAGCGCAAACAAAATATATCGCAATGCAACGATTTAATTTACGATAAAGAATCTTGCAATAAGTGTAAACATTTTTCTTCTCGCGAACGTATATACGTTTGCTTACACAAGTTATGCATAAAAGATTATTATAAACTATAACATGTCAATTCTCGCAAACGATAAGATGTCGAAATTATTTATTCTTTCATTTTTTCGATTTCTTAAAAGATGAAGATGAAGTTAAAAACATATTAATTTAATATTTGCACTATATATATAAGTCTTACGCATCGTCGTTTTTGCGACAATTTACTTACGACAAGAAAGCAATTGCAATTAAGAAAAGTATAAGAAGAAAGAAAGAAAAGAAAGAAGAAACAACAACATTTATGTTTATGATTCACTTAGCGTCTACGCAACGCTAACTTCACTTTGAATTCTATTTAGAACTTTAACAACAACGACGAAGCGATAGCTTATCATGAATTATCATTGTCGCCATTACGTTGTTCTACAAGTTGTGTTGAATTAAAGCATGAACTAATTTTTATTAGATAGAAGACTTTTTTTCTCTTAATTCTTAATGAGGTTTAAGAAGATTTTTAACGAGCTCTTGTAACGTTGGCGCTTAACAAGCGCCTTCGCCTTGTGTGAGACTAATAAAGCTTCTTACATCATTGGGAATCAATGCTTTAAGAGAGAAAATAACTGTAATATTATAGCGTCATCGACGCGTTAGCGTCTCAAGATATGACAAGGCACGTGATCTCAACTATTTATGAAAGCTTTAAATCGTACGACTTTTCTTTCAAGTTAAAAAGCGAGAAGCAAGCTCGCACATCATAGCGAGTATTAGATAGAAAGAAAGCTCGTTTCTCGTTGTTCTTCAACGATTAATCTTACGACTATCTATCTTATATAGCTAGAACATAGTAATGAAAGTCTATTATATCTCACGTCTTTCATATCTTAGTGCGTCGACGAACAACAAACGCACTCGCATCTTACAAAATTATAGTTTTCGAAAACAACAAATATTGTTTAGAAATATAAATTAATTAATTATTAAAACAATATTGCAAATAGCAAAACAACGTAAGAATCTAAATAGAATCTTAAAAAAATTAAATCGAATTGTGTAAAGTTAACTCAAATTTCGTACTATAGAATCGAAACGTATTGCTAACTATACAATCGATAATTATAACAAAATAAATGTTAAAATGTTCAAAAATACAATAGTATCTATTGAGCAAAAGCTTTTAAAAATAGAATTAAAAGATTATTTTTAAAAAATAAATTTAATTAGAATTTTAGATGCGAAGCTAGAAGAGATTTGTCAATTAAAAATATCTATAATCTTGTCTTTTTTTGCAAAAAATATAGAAATTACGCAAACTTAAGAAAACAAATAGAAAAAATTTAAATTGCTAGTTTTTTTGTTAAAATCAAAGTTAAAGTTTAAAGATAATAAAACTTACAAAAGATAAAATCAAAAAAAAAGCAAAAATTTAAAATTAAAAAAAAAATTTCTTCTTTGTTATTACGATTGCGAAATTTGATATTAAGATTATCTTTATTAAATTTTAAATTATTTAAAGTTATTAGCACAACAAAATTGCGTATTTTAATTATAGAAATTGCAAGAATCTTTTTAGAAACAATAGCTATATTTATTTTAACAAACAAGAAGAATAACGCAAAGAACTATTTATATATAGAAGTAAGTATAAATTTGCAATATTAAATTAAACATTGTTTTGCAATATTAATTAAAGGTTTTCAATTAATTGAACTAACTTTGTCGACAAAAAATTAAGAAAAAGATTTAGTTATAATAATATTGAAATTAATTGTCTATATATAATGTAATTTTTAAATTGAATCGAATACTTTTTTTTAATTCGATTTATTCTCTTAAATTTCGTAGAATTAAATTAGAATTAAGTTGCGAATTTAATCTTAAAATTAAGTTTTGTCAAGTTTATATTAAGAGTTTATATTAACTTCGTTGCGTTAACTTTTGCTTATCTTATCTTATCTTATTTAACACTAGTCTAAATCGAGTTAAATCAAAATTGAAATTATATAACATACTAATTATATTAAGTTATTTACGCTAGTCTTATATAGCTAGCGCGTTACGTAACGTTATATAATTAGACGAGCTAAGTTAAACGTTCAACGCGCTCGACGCGTTCGATCTATTCTATTGAACTAGAAAATCTGCTTGACTCTAGAATTAGAATTAAACAAATTAATCTAATTGAATTAAAATTTAATTCAACAATTATATAGACTATATAAGTTATTAAAGAAAGCTAGAATTTCTTTTAAAAATAAATTGAATTACTAATAATTAAATCAAGAGACAAATAATTTAATATTACGAAAATTGAAATAATTTTTCAACATTTGTAAAACAATATAAGATAAACTTTAAATTTAATGTTTGTTTACTTATTTTTAAAAATCTCTTAAAATAATATATTTATAAAAAAAAAGAATTAATATTTTTATTAAATAACTTTTGATAAATTAATATTCAACTTCAATTAATAGATAGTGTTAATCTAACTAAATAAAATTAATATAAAATTATTGTCTATTAAAATTGATTTAATTATTTAACAAAAAAATTGTAGTATTAGATACAATTACAACTTTAAAGCGAACTATAAATAATATTATATTATTAACGAAGAAATATTAATTAACAAAAAGAGTAATTTCTTAATTGCTTGTTTTCTATATTGCGAATAATAATACAAATAGATTTAAATTCTTATATAATATACGTGTTTCTATAAAACAATTACAAGCATAAATTATTAACAATATTATATTTGTTAATTTTTAAAAAGTATAAAAATTGAATATCGAAATATTACTTTAATCTCGACATAAATTAGAATATTTATCAAAATTCTTAGCAATTATAATCGATTTTTTTTTTTATTGCACAAAATAATTTATTTTGTAAGAAATATTTAATAGACAAGTTTTATATATAGATTAAAATATAATTGCAACAAGCAATAAGAAAAGAATAATTAAAAAAGAAAATATTAAATATTAAATTAACAAAAAAGAATTTGCAAAAATAGAATTTGCGTTAAATATATATGTTTAATCAATTAAAAAACATGCGAATTGCATAATCTTAAAATTTTTATTGCAAATTAAAAATCAAAATTAATGCAAAAATCGAAATATTTTTTGTCTACGTAATTTTGCTAAACGATAATTTTTTTTTAAGAATTTTTGCATAGATATTTCAAACAATATAGTGACAACTTATTAAGATTTAACTTTACTATATTCTTTTTTAGCTAAAATATATTTTATTGTTTTAAAGCAATTATCGATTTTCTTATATATTTAATATTAAGAATGCAATTTTAGAACATACGTTCTAAAATTTGACAAAAATAATAAAAAAATTAAGAACATTATTTGATAACGTAAAGAAGTTTAATTATTTTAATAAAAAAAGTTTAAAATACGCAATACATTATATAAAATTAATATAAAAAGAGATTTAATAAATAAAAAATAAAGTATTTGAATTAAATTTGTAAATAAAGTTTATAAAGTCTAGAAACTTTAAGATATCTAAAATATACTAATTTAATTTGTTTAATTATAAAAAAATAATAAAATTCGAATCTTTAATTATTTACTTTAATAGAGAAGAAGAAATTCTATTGTTTTAATTCGAAATTTAAAAAAATATTATAAACTAAAACTAAATTAGCAATCTAAATCGAGTATTTTTAAATTAGAAATAATTTTTAAAATTACACAATTATTTTTTGCTTTAAAGAATTTAATATAAACACAATAGCAACAATTTATTCTATTGTTGCTTTTGATTTTTTGAACAAATCTTTTAAAATTATACTAAGAAAATTTATTATTGTTATTATTATCTCTAAAGAGTAAACAAGATTTACAAGATTTAATTTTATTAAATATAGACTAATTGTCGAATCGAATTTCGATTTTAACTATTGAAATCGATCTAATTTGACAATTTCAATATCAGAAATCGATTTAAAATTCGATTCGATTCGCATTAATTTAAAATTAATTCGATTTAATTCAAATCAATATTCGATTTCAATATTAGAAATTGAATCGAATTGTTAAGAAATTGAAAATAATATTATTATATTAAGAATTACTTTTAAGATTTGTGTAATTATAATATATTATTAAAATTATAGTTTGCTATATTATTGAATTATAATTACTTATTAATACAAAATTTTGCTTAATTTATTTTATATTTGTATTATTTTTTTGTATTATTGTTTTATTTTAGAATTTTTTTTTTGGATTATTCAAAAATATTGTTTATACTATTCTCGATTGCAAAATATCTAATTTTTTAAAAATATTTAATCGACAATTGTTTTTGTTCGAAAATAATTTTAGTAAATCTATTTTTTGCAATTTGTTATTTAGTATTTTATATTTTAACTAATTAGCAAGTTAATTCGATTGAAATTTTAATTGTATATTTAACAATAAAAAAAGGAATTTTAAAAAATATCGAATAAGATTTTAAGCGATTTTTTATTACTTAAATTCAAAGACAAAAACAAATATATCGAATAAAATACAAATATTAAAATTTAATTTAAAAAATAGTAATTATATATTGCAATTAACAAAAACATTTTGTACAAAATTTAAAATAAACTTATTAAATTATATTAAATTAAAAAAATTGCGTTTTATTTAAAACAAAAAAAATCTCGATTATAATTAATAATTAATTTAGTTTTTACTCGCGTAAATTCTTGTTAATAATACAAATAGATAATACAAAACTAATATATTAATAGAAAAAAAATTATATCGATTCGTTATTTTTTAGTTAAGATAATTGAAAAAATTAACTATGCAAAATATTTGTTAATTTGAATTTATTTTTTCGAACTATTGATAATTCGAATTTTTGAAAATTACTAAAAATACTTCGATTAAATCTAGTATTTTTAGATTGCATTAAATTATCAAAATTGATTTTTACAAATTTTAATCAAATTTGTAACAAAATTAAATCAAATTTAAAAAAGTCTTAGTATATTTTTATTGCTTTAAATATATAATTTAGTTTTTAGAAAATTATTTATCTTAAAATATTAATATATTGAATTGATATTGTATTTCAATATTGCAAACATCTTATTAATTTTTTTTTTAATATTAAATATATAAATCGATAATTAATATTAGAATTTATAAAGATATTAAATTTTTTAAAATTAAATTTTTTTTTTAAAATTGTTATCGATAATGCAAGCAATAATAGTACTTTTAAAAATAAATTTAACAAAGTTTTAAATCGACAAGAATCTTAATAAAATAGATAACAAAATTTTATTTCTTATTTAATTTATATTATTATTTAGTAATTTAAGACTTTATTGCAACTTTTAAATTAAAAACAATTGTTAACAATATTGTTGTTTAGTTAGGAAATAAATAAATTCAAAATGTTGCAAAAAGTATAGACTTATTTGTTATAATTAAAAAGATATTTATTTGTATAATAATATAAAGAAATAATATATTTGTTAAATAGTATTTAGATTTGCGCTTTTATTTTTGCTATTAATAACTTAACTTAGCGCTTAATTTGTTTTAAAGTTTTTTAAAAGTAAAAAAACAAAAAATCTCAAAAACTAATACAAAATATTTGTATTTGTTAAAATTTTATTTATTTAAAATTTTATTGTATATATCAATTACGCAATTATATTGATTTTTAAATAGAGAAATATTTAAAAAATCAAAAAATTCAACATATTCGATTAGATAAAAGCGAGTAACAATCGATTTAATTGTTTAACAATATATTAATAAATTTTTTTTATAAATTCACTTTTATAATTTTTCGAACAATTAATGTTAATATTTATTTGAAATTTTAAATATTCGATGCAATATTTAATTATTTTAATTATTTAAAAAAAATTATAATACATTATAATTGTTTTTTAAAAGAAATTATAATAAAAATTTGTAAAATTTTTTTGACAAAGTTAATCAAATATTATTTAAAAACAAAAAAATTTAATAAAATATTATACAATTTTGTTAATATTTTGAATTTTACGCAAAAATTGAGTTTTTACAAGATATAAAAAAAAAAAATAATAATAATTTTATAAATTACGAGACAAAATATTAAACAAAATTTATTTTTATTTTTATTTTTAATATTATTATAATTTAGTTGCTATTTTAAGAGCAAGAGTACAAAGAGCAAATATTGTTAAAAAGATAATACAATATAATAATACAATTAATTTTTTGTTAACTTTTTTATAGGTTAACGCAAATGTTATAAGATTTTTATTTCGACAATTTTAATATTTTTGTTTAATTTAAGATAAAGATAATTAATATCTTTGCGCTAATATTATAGAAAACAAATATTTAACGTAAAAATATTGAAAAAATAATATTTCGAACTATTTCAAGCTAATGCAAATAATTAAAAATATTCTTTCTTATTTAGTGTTATCAATAAATATCAAATAAACTTTCAATTTTGTTTGAAAAATATATTAATAAAATCGATCTCAAATAATTTCGCAAACAATCGAGCAAATTATAATAATTAAGTATTATAATTATATTATAAATTTAAATTTAGAAAAAAATATATTGTCGAATTGTAAAATATATATTGTAGAGAATAGAATAATAATCAAATAATTAATAAAAATATATTTTTTTTTAATAAAGTTTAAGATTGTTTTGAGTAAAATTTATTTATAACTGAATTATTGTACGAAAGATTGCATATTTATAATATTGTTATAAATAAACAAATATTATTAGCAATAATACAAATACATAATGTATTTAAAGTAATTAAATACTTAATATTACATTAAACTAATATATTTAACTTTTTAAGAATTATATTATTGTTTTAAAATTATTAAATTTCTAATTTCTATATATGTTTAAACATAATAATATTAAATAATTAAGTCTTAATAACTTAATAATAGCGCGTTTAGTTTCTTATAATAATAATGCGCAATTTATAATATTGTTTAAGAAAGCATTATAATGTTATTTAAGATTATATTGTAAATTGCATGTTATTAGTATAAAAAATTAAAAAAACGAGAATTCGAATTCTTCTCGAGATACAATAATTTTCTTTTTGTATAATTTTTATTAAAATTATATAAAATAAGATTGTTAAGCTCTTTAATTAAAGAAGTTAAATCAATAATTTTACTCTAATTATCTAGATAATCTAAATATATTATTATAATGTACTTTTTAATTAATATATTTGATAGAAAAGTATACAACAAATATATATAATAAGACAATGCATTTGATAGATAATGTAACAAAATAATACGAATAATAAAGTGCAATAAGTAAAATAGCTTAAATTCTTAAATTCTTGTTAATTATTTCGAATTTCAATATAACGAAGATATTTAAATGTCAATTTTATTATTACTTATTATAATAAAATTTCCGATTTTGCATTAATTGCTTTAACAAGTACAAACTCTTAAATTAAATAATCTTGCATTTAACATAAATAGCAAGAAGATTGTTATCTAAATATATAAAGTAGAACATCAATATATACTATATAAAATCAATAATAATGCAAATAAATAATATATTTACTAGAGAAAAAATCAATTACAAATTTCTCGATAATCTTTTAAAGAATTAACAAGATCGATATCTAAATTTGATATTTTTTATTATCTTTTTTATTAATAGTTTTATCTTGCATAACTTTTTGAATTAATTTTGCAAAAAATATCTTTGAAATTAATAGATTATCAATCTTCTAATATTTGCGAATTTTACGTAAAATTATTGTTTCGAATTTGTATTTACGTTTTTTTAATTTTGCAAATATTTAGTTAATAATAATTTAATACATTATTTCTTTATATTATTTTTTGCATATTAAAAACTATCTTAATCGATTTCTTTTTTTTGCTATAATTTATTTTTGTTATTATTTTTTGCAATTTCTTATTTGCTATCTTATAAATTGAATTAAACATATTAACAATATGCAATACATTAAAAATATTATTCGAATATATTATTAATTTGTTTAATTTGAGTTATTAAAATTTTAAAACAAAACGTATTGTTAAGCTAATATTGAAAAAGAAGATTGTTAATATTAAATAAAAAAATAAAAATAATTAAATGTAAGAATTAACAAGTATTGCAATTAAGTATTTAATGGATAATACATTAAAATAATGCACAATCGATATGCATGTTTGTGTTCGATTTCGATAATTAAAAAGTATATATTATGCAATAATTAACATAATAAATATAATAATTTCTAGTTGTAATAATATTAAATAAAAGTAATATTTAAACTTTAATTCTAATATTAAGCGCATAAGTTTATTTTATAATTGTAACAAATTTTCTTGTTCAAATATTATATATTAATTAATATATTTAATATTATTTATTGTCTCAATTTATATAGTTGATATACGAGTTTATTTTGTATTACTTGCATGTATTATTATTAAAATTAATTAAAAAAACAAAATTTTCAAAAATAAATTTCTTCTTATTTAAATATTTGTTTCAATTAATTTTTTCGAATATTATTAAGTATCTAATGTTATATTGTTAAGTAAAAGACATACTTTGCATTATTTATATATATTGTCTTTAAAACTAATTAAAAAAATAAATTTTTTAAAAACAAATTTCTTTTTATTAAAATATTTGTCTTAATTAATTTTTTTGAATATTGCTAAGTATCTAATATTATATTATCAAATAAAAGACTTGCTTTGCATTATTTATATATATTATCTTTAAAATTAATTCAAAACACAAAATGTTTATTCTATTAACTCTTTTTCAAATTATTGTTAATAGAAATTGTACTATAATATAAAATAAAGATAAAAAATTACTTTATAAAAAGTAAAACGTTAATTGTATAATATTTTACAAGCATTTAATTAAGTTGCGAACAACAATTGTTTTTAAAAAAGTTTCTCGAAAGAAACAAATCGATATAAAACAAATGTCAAAAATCTAATAATTAATAAAAAAATAAAAAAAGAATTATATAATAATGCATTTAAGTAATATATATATATTGTAATACAAATTAAAGTTAATATAATTGTTATACAAATACTTTTAAAGAATAAAAGTATAAATACAATATAATCTCTTAATATTTAAGTATATATAAAGTTTAATATAAATAAAATAATTAATTTATATGTTAATCTAATTTTCATTAGTTCGAATTAAGCGAAAATATAATTAAATATATAATATTAATTATCGAAATAATTTAACAACGCATTTTATATTATAAAAATTTTAATAAGTTAAAAACAACGCATAATTCAAATACAATTAACGAATTTGAAAAATTTAAAAATATTTTTGCAAGCAATAAAAACGTTGCAAATTGCAAAATATTTAATTTTTTTAAAATTGACAAATAACAATTTTGAAAACTTGATTATAAGATTAACAATAATAAAATAAAAAGAAAATAAAAGAAAATAGAAAATAATGCGAAAATAACAAATAATAAGTATAAAGATACAAAGTACAAAGACGATAATAATAATAATAAGAGCGAAAACAATAATAATAATGTTAAAAATAAAGTTAAGCACAAAATAATAAAGATCTCGAACTAAATAATAATATTAATAAGTTTAAGTATATTATTTGAATGCATTGTTATGCATTTTTTAATAAGATATAAAATCGAAGTTAATCGAGAGACTATAATAGTTGTAATCTATTTATTATATAAGTATCAAATAATTTTTATATATCATTTTATTGTATTACTATAGAACATTTTAATAAAAAAATATTAAGATTCAAAACTTAATTTATGTTTACAAAATTTGTTATTAAATAACTTTATCTTTTAACAATTCGAATCGATTTTTCGAATTAAATTTCAATTTCAATTCTAGAAATCGACTTGAATTAAATTTTAATTTTAATTTTAATTTTAGAAATCGATTTGTCAAGACTTTCGAGTCCAATTAATTCGAATTGTTAAGATTCGAGTCGATTAATCGATTCGACGCAATTAGTCTACTTATAAGTTTTGTTATTTTTAAACTTTAATTTTGATTTCAATAAAAAAATTAAGAATTTAGATTCTTTTTGTTTATTTTTTTAAGTACGCGATTTTTTCTCATCTTTTACAAAAAAAAAATTGTTGAAACTTTCGATTAACAAGTTTCTTTTAATTTTGCATTTAAAATTTTAATTAAATTTATTTTTTAAAAATAATCTTTTAGTCTTACTTTTAACAGCTTTTGCTTAATAAATATTATTATATTTTTAAATATTTTAATATCTATTTTGTTGTAACTATCGATTGTATAGTTAACAATACATTTTAATTTTATAATGCGAAATTTAAGTTAACTTTATACAACTTAATTTAATTTCTTTAAAATTTTGTTCAAATTCTTATATTATGTTGCTATTCGCAATATTGTTTTAATAATTCACTAATTTACATTTTTAAACAATATATTTGTTGTTTTCGAAAACTATAATTTACAAAATTGTATTTAATTATTTTGAATTTTGAATTTTTTGTTTTTGTCTATTTCTTGTATTGCATTCTTCAATTCTTGTTACAAGAAATTGTTTATATATATTTACATATTTTTATTAACAAATTATTATAAATCTTTTGTTTAATTCTTAATTATTTTCAAGATTTTCAAAATTGTGATGTCAAGATTTTTTAAAGATTTTTTTTCTCGTTTTTTGTAATTTCGTTATATTAAAGCAAGATGTTTGCTATTCGAGTATAAATACAATTCTTAATTATTAAGTTGTTTTTTATTAATCAAATAATTATTTTTTGTAATTTAATTTAAATTTAAGTTTAAAATATTTAAGATTGCAATATTTATAATTATTACAATAATATTTATTGTAATTAAGTTTATTAATCTTGCATTTAAGATAATTTAATTTAAGAAGTTAATTTTTAATTACAAAAGAAATATATAAAAATTATCAAAAATTAATTTGTGTCTTGTTTAATAAATACAAGTTATTGTTTTTTACGAAATCTTTCTATTAATGTAGTTAATAATTCTTGTTCTTAATCTTAATTGCTTATTAAAAATTAAGAATTTTTTTTTATAAATAATTGTTTACATTTAGAATCTTGTAATTGTCGCTCTTAATTGATTATAACACAAACTTAATATAAGAAGATTTATGTAAAAATAATAAAGTCGAAAGAGAATTCAATTAACAAAAAATTAGATTATTAAGTTGCTATATTTTAGTAAATAGAGCAATAACTTGTTCTAAATATTTAACAAATATAAAATTTTAAATGCAAAAAACGTTTACTTATAAATTTAATTATTGTTCGCAATATATATTTTTTCAATTATACAAAGAGATTGTGTTAGTATTTATCTATATATTAACTTGCAAGCGAGTATAAAGTTAATATAATTAATATATAATGTTGCTATATTTATTGTCAAGAAATGCTTCGTAAAAAATAATTGAAACTCGATCTCTATAATTTGAAAGTATTCTTGAAATCTTAGAACGTTAAGTCAAAACTTTTTATTAATATTTTCTAGCAACTTTTGAATTGTTAATTTTAATTAATTAGAATAGATAAGCAAACACTAGTGCTATCTATTTGCTTCTAATTGATTAGAATTAGTAGTATTTCAATTTTTCGATATTTTTATATTTTTATTTGTTTCTTTTTGATATTTAAAATTATAACATCTTGTAAATTGCTCTACTCAATTGCGCGTAAATTCTTTCTAATACTTGTAAATTAATAAGCTCTATATTAAATCTCTCGCAATTGAAACAAATATAAAGATTGCAACTTTTTTCTTCTTTAAAAAGAAATCTTACACTTTTATATAATTAAAATAATTATAATTAGATAACAACAATATAATAATTGCAAATAATCTTTTGTTGCTTTAACTAAACTAATTCTTTATCTCTTCTATAAAATTATTACTTGTTTTCTTATTTTTGTCTTCTAATTTCGCAAAAATCTAAAAATTTATGTCTCTTTCGACGTATTTCTTAAACGATTATTTAGATAGATATTTTTAAGTATTATATTATTAACTTCTTCTAAAATATAAAAGCTCTTAATTTTTTTATATTTTTATATTTTAAAGAAATTTAATTATTAAAAGAATAGTTTTATATTGTATCTTTTATTTAGCTTAATATCATATAATAAAATTAAATCTTTAGTTTAAAATAAACGTATTCGCAATTGATAACTATTATTGAAGAAATTCTTGTTTTCTTTCTTGAGACAATGAAGACGCAACGCAATTTCTTAAATATCTTTATTTTTTTTTTTCAATTATTTTGTTTGTAATGTTAGTAAATTAATTGTTATACAAGCTTTTTTTCAATTTATAATATGTTAGAACAAATATTTTATTTCAATTTATAACATAACTTTGTATTTAAACTTAAGTCGAAACAATATTTTTTTAATAGATTCTCGAATTGTTGTTCTATATGTTTACAAAATTGCGTGCAAATATTGTAATTAATTTGTAAAAACTTTCTTCGTTAACTTAAATAAAGTATTAACGATAAATTTATACTTTTTTATTATTATTTTATTTACTTGTAAGTAATAAGTTAATATTGTTACTTTTTTAATGTTGTATTTCTTTAAAAGTTTAGTTATTATTTTAACTTTATTTTCGAATTTGTTATCTATAATTATCTTTTTAATATATTTATATTAACAAAAAATATCTTTCTATAGAAACTTTACTATAACAAATATTTTTAAATTTGAAATTGCTTTAACTTTACTTATTTAGTTAGATTATTTCGAGCTACTACTAGATTTACTTTAGCAAATATTTTTGCAGTTAGCATATAGATGTAGTTTATAACAATTTTTTTTTTACAAATTAAAAATATAGGTTAAACGTATAATTTCTTTTTATTTGTTAAAGATTCTTCGCTAATATTTATTACAACTTGCGACATATTTTTTGCAAAAATTAAAGAAATTTAATTATTAATATCGATTTGCAATACATTAATAAATACTCTTTTTATTTTTATAATTACTTTTGTTATGCAAACTTTTTACAATACAATTTTTGTTTTTTTTGTTAAATTTATTACTTTTTGCAAAAATATATTCTTGTTTATTTTTCGAAACAAACGTTTTTCTTTTATCAAAAAATAAAAAGTATAATTCTTGAATTTGCGAAAATTCTTCCAACTTATATTAAGTCTTCGCAACAAAATTAGATATTAAGAAATTTGTTTTAATTTATTACAATAATTGTCTTTAAGAATCTTTTTATTCTTTGTTAATATTGTTATTTATGCAAGACAAACACGAACGCAATTTAATTAACTATTGATAAAATTATTAATATCTTTTTTATTAATTTTATTAATATTTTCGAATAATTTTTTTAATCTTTTCGAAAGTTTGTTAATTGTTATATACTTTCGATCAAATATATATTGTACGTTAAAGTTAAAGAGACATATTTAAATTAATTAGCAAATTATTAAGATATTAGACAAGTTTGTTGTAAAGCAATTAAGTTAAATTATTAAATTATTAATATTAATTTCAATTGTAAATCGAACTTTATACAATTAAAAACGCACTTTTTTTTAAGATTTTTATAAGTTTTCGACATTTTTGCTTTTTAATATTGTATCGAAATTTCTACTCGCTTTAGAATTTACTTTTATATTGTAAAAAATATCTCTTCTTCGTTATTATATTAATTTGTATTAATACAACTTTTTTAATTTTTAAACTTAAATTCATAATTAAAATAATCTTGTTAACTAAAATAGAATAATTTAAAATGTATATTATTAGTGTATTTGTTAAAGCAATCTTTAATTTGTTTACAATATTTTATTGCTTTAAGTCTTAAATAAAAATATATCTAGTCTTGAACAATTAATAGATTATTTTTGCAACAATTACAAATTTTAGTATTTTAATTCGATAATAGATATATACTTCTATAAAAGTTTTAACTTCAAAAACGTTTTTATATAAAAATTATTTAACAATCTTAATAATCTTAATATTATTAGAAGAGCGTTTATTAAAATTATATACAAATGTTACAAGCTTAATAAAGCTATACTAGTAGTTTAGGTTTTACGTCCTAAAGACAAATCTATTATTATATTTGACATACTTAAGAAGCGAACATTATAAGTATAATATTTGACATCTTCGACAAACGAACATTGCGAACAACTATGTTTGCTATATTTGATAAACAAGCAAAACAAACAATTTGTATTTTCTTAATATATAGAAACTAGAAATACGACTCTTTTATAAATTGTATTTTTTTAATCTTAAGTCTTAATTTATTGTTACGATTGTCAATAGTTGCAAATCTTTATTATTAAATAATTGCTTACATTGTTTAAAGATATTTACAAATCTTTTTGATAATATAATTTTCTTTAATATTTTCGAAGAAAGTACTAGTATAATACTTTAAATATTCTAAGAATGTCTATATTAGATTAATGCATCTCTATTTTAAGTCTTAGCTTTATAGTATTACGTCAAATATTATTTAATAAAGACAATAAGATAAGAATTAATAAACTTAACGTCTATTATAAAGATTGTATTAACTTAAAAAACTAACTTATACAAATAAATATTTTTTTTTTTTTTTTTTTTTTTAACAAATAAGAAATCAATTTTTGCATTAATATTCTTTAAAAGAAGAGTTTAGCATTAATTTAAATTAAATTTACGCAAGTATTCAAAAAACTATAAAGAAAATTCTTGTGCAATATTTACAAATTTCGATAATTTTAAAAAAGAGATTCGAAGAATTTTCGAAACATTTAACGAAAAACAAATTGCAAAAAGAGTAATTTAATATTTAGTTTAACAAATCTTTGCAACAAACTACGCAATTAAATTTTAAAAATATATTAATTTTATCGAATAAAATAATGTCGCACTTATAACAATGTTTCGACGAAAATTTAAAAATAATCTTAAAAACAAACTTATATGCGATAACAAAATTATTAACAATATATTTAATCTTATTATAATAATTATTAACTTCGACAACAAATTATATAAAAAAGTTATAAAAAAAAATACGATTAACTTTAGAAATAAGTACTTATATATTATTGCATGCAAAGAGAAGTTTATAATAGAACAACTAGAATATATTGTATTGAATCGACTTATATAGTATTATAATATATTTAAAAAATTAATTAGTAACAAAGACAAGCTCTTTACGTCTAACTATTAAAAGACACTTCTCTTAATATTAGATACAAGATTTAAAATGTTTATTGTCTATTATTTGATTACAAATAGTTAAACAAAACAAACAAATTAGAGTTTGAAGCAATATTTAAGATATTACGTTAATAATATTTATAACAATTGAATATTATTTTTATTTATAACACAATTAACATTTAATGCAAAGGTTTCGAATATTATTAAGATAACTTTATTTTTTGTTAACTATAGCAAGAAATCAATTTTTTTCGAAGAAGAGTGCACGCATTTGTTAGCACAATTAGTTATCGAAAGAGTAGCAATACTAAAAAAAATATACGACAATATTTCGACAATATAAGAAAAATTAATTGAGTATTAAAATAAGAAACAAAAAACAATATCTTAGCTAAAGAAGAAAAATAAAATTTATCTTTTTACAAAAAATCTTAAAACAAAGAAGTTAAGCAAAAAAATTAAATTATATTAAAGTCGAATTGTTTTTTGTTAAAAAGATCAAAGAACTAGTTAATTATAAACTCGATTTATCTAAGAATGTAAAAGTATTTCTAGTATTCTATATTTTATTGTTAAAATTATTTTTTTCTCTTTATTTTTTAAAAAGTTTAATTATCTTTTTAAACAACTTAGTTTTGTATATATTTTTTGTACTTCTTTCTTTAAATATAATTGTTTGTTATAGATTTGTTTTATCGAAGTAGACAAAATTGCTAGATTACAATTACAATTAAATCGCATACATTTTATATTTTTTTCGAAATTATTGTTTATACAATAGATCTTATTAGATATTGCGCAATTGCGACAAAATATATTGCTAAGAACACAAGTTTTAAAATGTTAAAAAGATTTTTTCACAAAAGAAGAAGTTTTTAATATTAATTTTTTTAGAAGACATTGTAGAAAGACATTGAATTTCGAAACAAAAACTTTAAAGAAAAGAAATAGTATTACAAACTTATTAAAGTTGTGTTAATAATTTAAGTTCTACGCTTTAAAGATAAATCTATTATTATATACAATATATTTAAGAAGCGAATATTATAAGTATAATGTTTGATATATTCGACAAACAAATATTGCGAACAATTATGTTTACTATATTTAACAAACGAGCAAAACAAACAATTTGTATTTTCTTAGTATATAGAAATTAGAAACACGACTCTCTTATAATTTGTATCTAATTTATCTTAAGTTTTAACTTATTGTTACAATTGTTAATAGTTGTAAATTCTTGTTATCAAATAATTGCTTACATTGTTTGAAGACGTCTATAAATTTCTTCAATAGCATAATCCTCTCTAATATCTTCGAAGAAAGTATTAGCGTAATAACAAAATTGACAATTTTAATATTTAACTTGTAGAATTAAGATTTTTTGTCTAGAATTGTGCAATTAAATAATTTTACATTTACTAATATTGTGTTCAATTATTAATTGTGCTTTAGAACAAACAATTTAATTTTTAAAATTATTTTCTTGTTGTTGTAATTCGATTTAAATTCTTTTGTATTTATCCTATTTACACATAAGCGACACTTATTAAAAAGATTCTTAAGAATGTATATTACAATTCTTACAAATTAAGCAATTAAATTAGTTGTATTTTGCAACAAATAAGATATTTTAAACAATTTAAAAGAAGTTATAAAAGTTATAAGATTACCACTTTTTATTGCAAGACTTATTTAATTGTATTTTAAAAAGAAATTAATTAATAATACAATTATTATTTTGACAAATTCTTTTGTGGATTTTTTTTTTAATATTAAAAAATATATTAATATTTTAAACAATTATTTTGTTTATTTTTATAATAGTATTAATTATACAATACTTGTTTTTCCTCTTTCTATTTACAAAAAATCAAGAATTTCGATAAAATTTATAACAATATTTTAGCAAATTTGTTTACAAATGCTTCTTTAATATCTTAATTACAATAAAATTTAACGTATAAATAATCGAAAATTTTAAAGCTTGTTATATTTTGTACTTTATAGTGCAAATTGTTTAATTAAATATAACTTTTGATTTAATTTTGTCTATTTTAAAAAAAAATTAAATTAAAATAATTTTACAATTAAAAAGTATTGTAATTAAGAGTTCTTGTTTTTGCAAAAAGAATTTTAATTTTATAATTAGTTTCTAAATACGTTTTTTAATAAAATAAGATTTGCACTTAATATTTAAAAATTTAAGTATTAAAAAAGAATTGTGTCTTTTATTAAGTTTCTTTTAAAAATTCTTAGTTATTAATAATTTTAATATTTTTCTTTAATTTAAATATTTGTTTAAAGTAAAATTATTCGAATTACTTGTATTTACGAAATTCGTTTTTTAAACTTTGCTCTTATATATTGTATTTACTCGAACAAAAAAGTATAATACAACAAAAAATTAACAAAGAATATCGAACTTTCTTAACAATCAAATAGTAAAAGTCTCTTTTATATTGCATAATTAAAAAGTTCGAATTATAAATAATTTCAAAAATATTCGAAATATAATATTAATCTAGATATTTGCTTTATTTTAATTAATTAAATTAATAAATAAGCAAATATTAGTGTTGTTTGTTTGTTCTAATTAATTAAAATTTTGTTGTTTTTTTGTTTCGATTTTATTTTCTAACATTATTATTTTAATAATTTTCGCTTTTATCTTTAAAAGTTTCTTGCAATTAAATTTGTAAAATTAAGCAATTATATTAATTGAACAATTGTTTAGAAATTTAAAGATTTCTTTAAAAATATAATATTTTTATTTCTGTTGTTCGAGTAATTAACAAGCATTTCTAAAATGCTAACATACTTTACTTTGTCTTTAAAATAAATTGTTAATTTCAAAAAGTTGTTATTTATATTTACAAAATTTATTTAAACACTTCGCTAAAAAAAATTGTTCTAATAGAATTTTGTAATTAAGTAGAAAAACAACAAAAATCAAGATATAAATTATTACTTTTTTAATTGATATTTTTGTATCTTTTATTATTTCTTCGAAATAAGCATGCGCTTTCGTAACTTCTATTAATAAGATAAAAATATCTTGTTAAATAATTAAATTAATTCTATTCGCAAGATTCTTGTTAATATAATTAATTTTTGCATTACTATTAAATATTGCTTTAACTTTTACGTTTTTTAATTGCACATATATAATAAAGCAAGCGACAAAATATAAAATTCTAAGAGATCTTACTTTCGCAACAATATTCTTAAAATAAATTGTCTTAATAAATTTAGCGCTAATTAATTTTACAATAATAATTGTCTTTTTCTTTTTTCTTATAAACTTCTAAGACTTTCTCTTCGTTACTATAGTATCAAACTTCTTATTACAAAGAGAACAAAAAAACAATTTAAGTTAAAACAAAAATCTAAAAAATTTATTATTTTTATTTTTATTTTCGAAATAGAAATACTTTAAATTAGAGTTTTTAAATTAAATTAATTTTTAACAATTTGTAGTATTCTTTTTGAATATTTTGTTTGCTATATATAATTTGCAAAAGTTTTTTGCTTCTTTTTAAATTTGCTTTTTTAATATTTAATAACTCTCGAATTAAAATTAACTATCGCAAAAACGTTTTTATTGTAATATCTTTTACTTTAATTTTTATTATTTTTTTCTTTATATATATTTTTTTGTTTGAAACTTTTGTTATTTTAAAACAATTTCTAAATTTAACGTTTTTAATTTTCGAAAATTTCTTTTTCTTTTTATTTCTTTTTCTGATTGTTTTAAACAATTGTTCTATTAAAGACTTCTAAAGTGTTTGTCGCTTAAAAGAATTTTTTTTAATTAAATTTCTTGAAATTTTACTATTGTTTAATTCAACTTATTGTTTTTCTTATTTCTTAACAAAGAATTGATATTTAATTGTATTGTTGCTATTGAAATTACAAAATTTCGAGCACAATTTTGCGTTCTCTATTAAAAACAAAGTTTTATAATTTCTCTTTTAGTCTTCGCATTATTAAGAGACAACTTTATTTCTTTGTTCTTAAAATTGTTAAACTTATAGCAAATATTGTTGCTTTTATTTATATAAATGTTCTTATTTGCTATCAAGATTGTTAACTTTAAACAAATCTATTTTTAATATATATTGTAATAGAACAAATATTTATTAATCCTAATTAATTGTATTTAGAAACAAGAGCAAATTCTTAATAAATATAAGTTGCTTTTTAAAATAATTTGCAAATTGTTATTTAAATTTACAAAAAAGCAATACGCAAAGCTTTTTTAAAATTGTATCAACATTATTTATTAAATTATTTAATAAATTTTGTTCTTCGTTATGTTACAAGCACTATTAATTTTGAAATCTTTAAAAACTTCTATTAAAATATTTAATATCTTGTTAATTTTCGCGTTATTAATCGAAATTGTAAACAACATTAAAGAAGTAAAAATTATCTTTAACATAAATTTTTTCTTAATTAATTCTTGCTTCTTGCTTATTATATTTATTATATTATTTATATTGTTGTTCGCAATTCGTTGCGTAATCTAATTGCTATTAATATTTATTTCTCGCATAATATTCTTATTTTCGATAAATTTTATTATTTTCTTATATAGTAATTCGAATATTAAGATAGTTGCGTTGTTTGAATTAACTTTATACTTTTACATTATCTTTGTACAAATACTGCAAAAAAAACTTTAAATATTAAGAGAATCCAATATATTTATCGATTTAATTTATTTTAATAAACTTCGAAAAAATAATTTTAAATTGTTAATTGTATTTACAAATATTATTCAACTCTTTTCTTAATACATCTTTTAGAAACTTTAAAAAGAAGCGAGAATTAATTTTCTAATTAAAACCTGTTTTTTAATATTTCTTTTTTAACTTCTTTATTATTTTATATTACTTTTTATTTGCTTAAACAACAATAAATTTAATAAAATTCTTAATAAACTTGTTGCAATATTAAGACAACTTAACAATCTTATATTAAGATATAATTTTATATTTATTACAAAATTCGAAAATTGATTTAGAAATCTTATAATATTAAAATTATCAAAGTGCGATGCTTTTAATATCTTTCAGAAAAATATAAAAATTACGTAGTAATAGTTTGATACAAATTCTATAAAGTTATTTACTTAACTTGTTAATAACGTAAATATGTCAAAAGAGAGTTTTGCAATTTTTGCAACAATCTTTTCAATATTTTGAGACATCGTTTTTACAAGAACAACTTAACAACAAATAGTAAAAATAATAATTAATAAATAAATAAAATTAATAATAATAATCGATTTAAATAATAAAGCTTTTAATTTACAAGTTTTTTTCTTTTTGCTTTCTTTCTTTTGCAAAAACAACGAAAAAAGATTTTCTTTTCTTTTTTAACTTTACGCTACTTTTTTGTTTGTCGCTTTTTTATCTTCTTAATCGATTATAAACAAGCATTTTCGATTTGCTATTTTTTCTAATTAGTTGTTAATTTATTGTTAACAAGTATCTTTGCATTAAAGATTTGCTTTATTTTTATTAAAAAGTAAGTTTTAATAACATTTTCGCTTTTAAGCAAATAAATCAATTATGTTGTTGCAAAGCTTCTTTTTTCAATAATGTTACTTAAATTAGTAAATAATTTATTGTTTTAACAATAACTATTAGTTACAATTTTAATAAAATATTTTGATTTTCGAATATATAATTTTGATTGCTATTTTTTATTTTTCAATTTTGTTTCTTTTTTTCTTGCTTTTTTAATTTAATAATATTTTGATTTCTAAATTGTTAATCTCGTGTTTTTAAGTTTTGAAATTTTTAATTTCAATAATTTGTTAAAGTTCTCGTCTTTTTGATTTTGAAATATTTTGTTAAAAAATTATTGTAATATAATTTAAGTAATTCTACTTTAAAAGATACTTTATTTAAAACAAAAATAATATAAAAGAAGAACAAAATTTCTTTATAAATAAATTACTTTTATTTAACGCAAATATTGCGTTTATTGTTCAAAATTAATTGTTTTTAAATTTTAAAAATTGTTAAATCTTTGTTTTGAAATTTCTTAAATTTGAACAACAACAAGAAGAAGAAACTTTTTAAATAATTTTTTTTCGTAAATTGTATAAGCGTTACTTTAACGCAATTGCTATATTATAATACTTTAAGTAATATTTGCAATTTCTTTCTTTATTAATTTAGTATTTTTAATTTTCGCATTTGTCAATATATTGTAAGAGAGTTTTTCAAAAAATTTATTATTAAAATTCTTAATTATAAAAGTTTTAATTTTGTTTTTCGAATATAAAAACTATATCTTAATAGCGTCTTAAATAAGTATTAAAGTTATTTCAATAATAGCGATTGTAATATTCTTTAACTTATCTTGAAAAATAAATAAACAAATTTTGTTATTTATATTATCTTTGCAATTAGATTGTTAAAATAATTTATTAATTAAGTTGATCTTTTTTAAACAATATTTAATCTCGAAATTATATTTTGCTAGAGAAAGAATTTATTGTACTTGATAATAATTTAGCATTATTGTTGTTATAAAGTAATACAAATTATTATAATTTGTTAATACAATAATCGAATAAAAACTTTCTTCAAAATAGTATCTTTATTGTTTGAAATTTGTAACAATTGCGAGTAACTTTTAATCGTAAATCTTGTATTGTATTTTTGCAAAAAAAAAATTAAATAGAATACAATTAAGTGTTATGTTATTTGTTTAACTTCGTTTATAAAATATATTAACTAAAGAAAATAACAACAATAACAAATTTTAAGATATTTATTTTAATACAAATATAATTTCTAATATTAAAGTATGCTAATATAAATATTTGCATAAAAATAATAATAAGCTTCTTAAATATTAATAAGATGTTTTTGTTAAACAAAAAAACTTTTTCTATTTTTATTTTTTTATTTTTCAATAGCTTTGTTAGTGTTCGAATAATCTTTATATAGTATTAAAAAAATCGTTTATAGAAGTTTGCAAATTCTAGAAATATTTAAAACTTGCAAAAAGTTGTTAACTTAAATTATGTTGTAATTAAGTTTATACAACACAAATTTATTAATATATTGCAATTGTTAATAATATATTTTAAGAATTTGATCGAAATTATTATAAAAAGGTATTTTGATAATTTAATATAAAGTTTGTATAATTGTAAATATTTAAAAATTTAACAAATACAAATTCGATAATAAGCGTTTTTAAGATTTAGTTTTATAAAGTAAATAATATTAATTAAACAATTTAATGTTTTTTCGATCAAAAATTGAGAATATTTGTTCTTAATAATTATAATATTAAGATTACAATAGTTAATATATTATCTTAAACTATTATTGCTTTTTAATACAAATAATATGAATATATTAATAAAACTAATAAATTTATAAATTCTATCTAATATTAGATTTTTCAAAAGATATTTTTGCAAAATATAAAGTTTTTTCTTAAAAAAAAATAATAATTTGTAAAAAGACTCTTTACTTAATAGCAAATTAATATTATAATTCTTTTCTTTATAATTAAGAAAACTAATTACGTTCTTTAAGTTAAAGATATTATTATAGTTTTTAATATTTCGCATTTTCTTAAGAAAGTTGCGTAACTAAGATTTTTTATTTGTATTAAAATTACAACAAATAAGAATAAATATAAAAATAAATTTCTTAAGTTTTAAGAAATCTTTTAGAGATTTTAATACAATTATTTTTTTAATAATTTAATAGCGTTAAATTTGCATATATTAACTTATATAGAAATTTGTCTTTATTATTTAGAGAAAATCGATAATAATATTGTGTGCAATTTTGTCAAAGACGTAGAAAATTTGCTTCGAAATATGTTTGCGTTCTTTATTATTACAAATTTTAATTTTTGCAATATAAAATTCTACAAATCGAATCTTCTAAATTGTAAATGCTTTTGTTTTAATAATAAGACACTAAATTTCTTTGAAATATTACAATTTTATCAATTGTTTATTAATATAATTGACGTAAACGTCTTTATTAAGAAGATCTCTTTATTTATATTACTTTATGTTAACAAATATTTATAGCTTTGCAAAGAATATCTTTGTTTTGTACTTTTAATTCGCAATTGCGATTACAATTATTGCAAACTTATTTATTTTTTCAATTTATTAAAGACTTTCTTAATAATAAGTTGCAACAAAAGCGCTTTTTAAATATATATATATATATATTTTTAATTCTTACTCGATTCAACACTTGTTACAAGTTTATGCGAGATTCTATATAATATTATAGACGTTGTATATACGTAACAATTTTTTTTTCTCAATCTTTCGCTACTTCCTTGCGTCGCATATTGTAACTTTTACTATAAAATATATTTTTCTTTTTACTTTGTTTATTACTTTTTTTTGGTTTTATTAAATTATATTTAGTTCAATCAAATTGTATTTAATACTTAAATATCTTTTAATTCTTATCTATATATATATCTCTCTCTTGTTTTGCGCGTTTAAGATATTGTATTTGCTTATTATTTATATAACAAAATTCTTTTTTTTATATTACTTATACGATTAAGTTTACAACTTTTACACATTTGAGATATTATATTTGTTTATTGCTTATATAACAAAATTTTCTACTTTTAAGTTATTTACACAACAATATTTTTATAATTTCTAGTATTTTTAAAATATTGTGTTTACTTATTGTTACGCAACAAGATTCTTAATTTAAAGTATAAAAAAGATATAACTTTCAACAAAATTAAAATTTTGTACTATTATTGTTCGAAAAGATAATCTTTTATTGTTTAATTACAAATATATAATATATATATATTGTAATCGCTTTATATATAATTGAAATTTCGAATCTCTCGCACACACTTAATAGTATATAAATAACAAAAGTAATATAACTTATTATAGAATTTTCTACGTGTAAAAATAACTCAATTATATCGAATTTTCTATATACATTCAATAAAGCGTAAACAACAAAAAATATACTTAAGTTTTATATTCTTTGTACATAGAAGCAACACAAGAGTATTAACTCTTTTACGTGCATTTATTAATGCATAAATAATAGAAGTTGTAAGCTTGTGTGTACGTATATATTTATATATATATATTTTTTTCTTTTTTAATCTTTTATAAATTTTTGTATTTTTAAGAGAAAACACTTTTTTATAAACAATACTTATCTCGTAGCTTGTAAAAATAATATTGCAATAACAAAAAACAAATTGCGACAACAACAATTGTATTATACATACTTAAGAAACTAAAATAATAAAATAAAAAGATATCGATTAATTGAGATGCATTTCTCTAATAAATACGTATCTTATTAAACGTAATAATGTAAGTAGATTAATATATTGTTGTTGTTGTTGTTTTGAAGACTAGAGAAGACAATTTGTTGTTCGCAACATTAATATCAACTATAGCGCTTGTATTCTTAATATAAAGTTATTGTAAATATTTAATTCTATTGAATACTGCTTGCAAGCAAGCAGTATTAGTAGTTTTGTAACTAGCATCTCGTATAGATAGTTCTTTTTGCTAGTCTTTTTAAATATTTGTTGCAAAACTTAATTAGAAATCTTCTATTATATTTATTTGCGTTTTTTTAGAAGATATAAGACAATCTTTCGCAATAAATTTTTTCTTTTCGCAATTATAATAGATGCGCTTATTTCGCTCAATATTGCTAGCTCTCTTTAAGTTATAAAAAGAAAGTTTGTTTATATTTTTTTGACAACATGCAATCGCAAAGACGTCGCAAATTTTATTTGTTAATATAGTTTTTTCTTATTTTTAATTATAATAATTCTTTTTAAAATTACGAGATTCGAAAAATAATTCTCTCTTAAAAAAGTTATTTACTATTTCGAATTTTAAAAATATTGTATTTTTTATGCGTTATATTAACGCAACAAACATATCTCTTATCTTAAGAATTTTAATTACGTTATTAATTTTTGTTCGAAGATTTTTTTTAATTGATACAAAAAATAATTACATTGTTAATATTTAATGTATTTGTCAAAATTTATTTTAAGTGTTTCAAAATATATTACAAAATTGTTAACAATTTGCGACAATAATTGTTTAATATTCTTATACTTTCGAAAGAAAACAAAACAATAATTGTTTAAATTTTTGATAAAACTAATTAAATATTTAGTAAATTGCTTTTAGTTTTAGTTTTTAGTTTTGTTTTTAATTTTGTTTTTGTAATTCTTTTATTATAATATCGACGTATTGCAGAAAAATTACTAAGTTTAACAAATCTTTGTCGGTTTTTTTTAAAATTACTTTTCGCTAATTTCAAAAAAGTTTTTAGTATTTTAAATTTTATTTTTTTATTTTTTAAAGTTCTTTTCATAATATATATTCAAATTGATCGATTTTATAAATTGTGTAAAGCATTGCTTCTAAAGTATTAATTTGTTATTTTTGTTATTAAAATTATTTTTGCAAAAGCGATACAAACTAAATACTTTAATTTTGTTTTAGCAAAGAGACTTTTTTAAATATTTGTTTTTTACTTAAGTAATGCAAAAAAATTATTTTGTTTAAAGTCTATATTTCTTTGTTTACTTTTCGAAAAATAGCTTTTTATAATTAAGTTTTTTATCGAATTGTAACAATTGTATAGCGTCAATATTATACAAACATTCTTTTTAAAATATAATTTCGAAGCTTATAATTGACGCAAACTAAATTTTTGCATTGCTTTTATTCTTCGAACATTAAAATGTTGTAGTATTATTGTTGTTATTTAAATTTCGTTTTGTATTGCGTATTGTATTAATTATTTTGTCGAACAATTGTTCTTATAAATTGAGACAAATAATATTGTAAAATTGTGTACAAACATATAACAAGATATTGCTATATTGACGTATATAAAACAAGACTATATAATATATAGAACCATAATTTAGAAAAATATTAATTTGTAAAAAATTTAGAAAAGAATTCTTAAAAAGAAAACTCTATATAATATTAAGTCGCTACTACAAGAAATTAATATAATTGCGTAATTAATATCTTTGGCAAAATATAAAATAGATAGAATTACAACAAATACAAATATCTTGTACTAGTTTTCGTAATTTTTTATTAATTTTTTCTTAAAAGATTCTAAATCGAAGCAAATATTAAGTTAAGTTATTAATAACAACTATAAGAATGTAAATCTAATAAAATTAGCATATATATTATCTTCTTGTATTACTACCAATTTATATATCTTTTTAATTATATTAAACAAGTTTATGCTTATTGCAATAACTTAGAGTTGTTTATTTTTTAATTGCATAACAATATTGTTATTTGTTGTTTTCGATTCTATAATTGAAATAAAATCTTAAGTTACAAGATTAATAATATAAGTTAAACAAGATACAAAATTTTGTTGTTTGTTTTATTAAAACTCTTGTCGATTTAAGATCTTCTTAAGTTTGTTTTTAAATATATTGTTATTACTTGCATTATTAATAACAATTTCAAAAAGTTTGTCTTTAATAGACTAATTGTTTCGGATCGAATCGATTCCAAAAGTTGGAATCGAAAACCGAATTAAATTTTTAGCGTAAAATCAAACTGTCAAGATTGGTAAATCGAGCTACTTAATTAACTCGCTTAGAACGAATTCTTTCGCTTAGTTGTCAAAAAATCGAACTTGACGTCAAGAAATTGAATTACGTGATAAATTCGGTTTCTCGCGATTAGTCTAGTCTTTAATTTCGAAAAACTTTAAAATTTTTACAAGCTCTAATATTAATTAACAATCTATATACTTAATATTAAAGAAAATAAACTTAATAAAATGTTCGCAAAATTGAAATATAATATCTATTCAATATATTATTACTTTTAGATAGATAACTTTTTAAGAACTAAATTATATATTTAAAACAACAAAAAATTGTTAAATCTTTTAAAAATCTATCTTAATTTTCTTACAAATTTAAATATATTTCGAGAGAATTATCTTAAATAGTTTAATATAATTTAAAAGCATTAAATTTAAACAAAATATTTTTAATAGTTTTCGAAAGTTAAGATTGTCAATAATTCGAAAAAACAAATTTAAATTTATAAAAGTTTTGTATAATCAATTTTTTTAATTTTTTTAAATAAAAAATAACGACAAATCGATATAATACTTTTTCTAATAAATTGTTAATTTTGTATTATTTATATATATTATTAATTGTAACTTACGCAGATAAGAACAAAATTAATCAAGATTTGCAATTAAGATTATTTTTGTTTTAAACAAAAAAAGAATTAAAGATATTTCTTTATATTTGTTGTGTTTAAATAATTGTAAGCGATAGAATAATTTAAAATTTTGAAACAAATTTTGCATACAATTTTTGAAATACTATCTAACAATTAAAGTTATTTAGATATATATATTTTAAAACTTAAATTATACTTTTATATTAATCTTTTTTGTTTGATGTAAACTAACAAGTTTTGATTAAGTTTTATTTAAAATATTATTATTAACAATTGTTTGTAATTATTATATCTAAAATTAAGTATTAATATTTGAACTTTATTTAATATATTTGCTTCTCTCTTTTAAAACAAGCAATAAATAGTGAATAAATATTTTGTTAAATATTGTACAAAGATTTCTTTTTTTAATATTAATAACAAAAATAAGAAAATCTTAATTAAATTAACTTGCGAATTGATTAAAATATAAACTGTTAAATATCAAATTGCAAAAAATAGATTTGCTAGAATCTTCTTTGTTTAAAGACAATAATTGATTTAAAAATTTTGAAAAATTCGATATTTTGCAAACAAAAATACAAATATAGTATAACAATATTTTTTAAAAATTCAAAAAAAATACTTAAAAATAAAAAATAATATAAAAGAGTAATGCAAGCAACAAATATTGTAAGCAAGCTATTTTGAGATAATATAAGCAAGCGTAGCTTTTAAATCAAAGCATACTACTTAACATTATAGCAAAAAATTCAAAATTATAACAACGTATATTTAAAAATAGAAAAACTTAATATAATAATGTTATTTTCGATTTCTTAATAATTCGATTCGATTTCTAATATTGAAATCGAAAATCGAGTCGAATTAAGTCGATTTACTTTTTAAATAATAGAAATCAAATTAAATTTCGAATCGATTTCTAATATTAAAATTGTTGAATCGAAAATCGAATTAACAATCAATTTAAACTTGCAAGAAGTTAACAAATTGCTCTTAAATAAAAGCATTAATTATGCTATCAATCTTGTTCTAAGAGCAACTTCTTCGATTAAAAAGTCTATAATATATCTCGTCAAGAAGAAGAGATTATTAAAGTATATCTAGATAATATAAAAGACAAAGAACAAATTCGCAATAGTATTTCGCAATATGTAATTTCTACTCTTATAATTAAGAAATTTGATAAAGAATTACGCGTAGACTAATTGTTAAATCGAATTTCAATATTAACTATTGAAATCGATTTAATTCGACAATTTTGATATTAGAAATTGATTCGAAACTCGATTCGATTCGCGCTAATTTAAAATCGATTTGATTTAATTTAAGTTAATATTTGATTTCAATATTAAAAATCAAATCAAATTGTCAAAAATTTGAAAATAATATTATTATATCAAAAGTTACTATTTTAAGATTTGTATAATTATAATATATTATTGAAATTATAGTTTGCTATATTATTAGATTATAATTATTTATTAGTATAAAATCTTGTTTAATTTATTTTATATTTATATTATTTTTTTATATTATTGTTTTATTTTATTGTTTTATTTTAAAAAAAAATTCTGTAAACTATTTAAAAATATTGTTTATACTATTTTTGATTGCTTAATATTTAATTTTTCAAAAATTTCTAATCGATAATTGTTTTTGTTCGAAAATAATTTTAATAATTTTATTTTTTGCAATTTGCTATTTAGTACTTTATATTTTAATTAATTAACAAATCAATTCGATTAAAATTTCAATTGTATATTTAATAATAAAAAAAGAGAATTTTAAGAAGTATCGAATAAAATTTTAAGCAATTTTCTATTACTTAAATTAAAAGACGAAAACGAATATATCAAATAAAATACAAATACTAAGATTTAATTTGTAAAATAATAATTATATATTGCAATAAACAAAAGTATCTTGTACAAGATTTAAAATAGATTTGTTAATTTATATTAAATTAAAAAAATTAATATTAAAGCATAATCTAAGATTTAAAACAAATATATTTAAATAATCTCAACTATTGATAATTTGTCAAAAATTATTTGCAAAAATTGTTAAAAAATATTGAATAATTTTATTGTATACAATTATTCAAATATATCGAATATAAAGAAATATCTTTAATTTGCATTTTGTTTAAAATAACATAAATCTCAATTACAATTAATAATTAATTTAGTTTTTATTTGTATAAATTTTTGTTAATAATACAAATAAATAATGCAAAACTAATATATTAATAGAAGAAAAACTATATTAATTTATCATTTTTTAATTAGGATAATTGAAAAGATTAACTATGCAAAATATTTGTTAATTTGAATTTATTTTTTCAAATTATTAATAATTCGAATTTTCGAAAATTATTAAAAATATTTCGATCAAATTTAGTACTTTTAAATTATATTAAATTATCGAAATTAGTTTCTACAAATTTTGATCAAATTTGTAACAAAATCAAATTAGATTTAAAAGAGTTTTAATGTATTTCTATTATTTTAAATATATAATCTAGTTTTTAGAAAATTGTCTATCTTAAAATATTAATATATTAAGTCGATATTGTATTTTAATATTTTAATATTTTATTAAATTTATTTTTCTTGATATCGAGTATATAGATTAACAATTAATGTTAAAATTTATAAAAATATTAAAAAATTTTGAAATTAAAAAAAAATTGAAGTTATTATCGATAATGCAAGCAATAACAACACTTTTAAAGACAAACTTAACAAAATTTTAAATCGACAAAAATCTTAATAAAATAAACAACAAAATTCTATTTTTTATTTAATTTATGTTATTAATTTAATAGCTTAAAACTTTATTGCAACTTTTGAATTAAAAACAATTGTTAACAATATTATTGTTTAGTTAGAAGATAAACAAGTTCAAAATATTACAAAAAGTATAGATTTGTTTGTTGTAATTAAAAAGATATTTGTTTATATAATAATATAAAAAGATAATATATTTGTTAAATATTATTTAGATTTGCGTTCTTATTATTGCTATTAATAACTCGACTTAGCATTTAATTTGTTTTAAAAATTTCAAAATCAAAAAATCAAAAAATCTCGAAAACTAATACAAAATATTTGTATTTATTAAATTTTTATTTATTTAAAATTTTATTGTACGTATCAATTACGCAACTATATTAATTATTGAATAAAGAAATATTTAGAAAATCAAAAAATTCAATATATTTAACTAGACAAAAATCAATAACAATTGATTTAATTACTTAACAATATATTAAATTCTTTTTATAAATATATTTTTATAGTTTTTCGAACAATTAATGTCGATATTTATTTGAATTTTCGAATATTTAATACAATATTTAATTATTTTAATTATTTAAAAAAAATTATAATAATTTACAATTGTTTTTTAAAAGAAACTATAATAAAAATTTGTAAAAAAGTTTCGACAAAATTTATTAAATATTATTCGAAAATAGAAAAATTTGATAAAATATTATATAATTTTGTTAATATTTTAAATTCTATATAAAAATTAAGTTTTTACAAAATGTAAAACAAAAAGAATAATTATAATTTTGTAAATCACAAAACAAAATATTAAACAAAATTTAAAATTTATTTTCGATATTATTATAATTTAATTGCTATTTTAAAAACGAAAATACAAAAAATAAATATTGTTGAAAAAATAATACAATATAATAATACAATTGATTTTTTGTTAATTTTTTTAAAGTTTGACGCAAATATTGTAAAAAATTTATTTTGACAATTTTAACATTTCTGTTTAATTTAAAATAAAGATAATCGATATTTTTGCGTTAATATTATAAAGAAAAAATATTTAATATAGAAATATTAAAAAAATAATACTTCGAATTATCTCAAATAAACACAAACAATTAAAAAAAAAATTGTTTAGTATTATTAATAAATATTAAACAAATTTTGAATTTTGTTTAAAAAATATATTAATAAAATTAATTTCAAATAAGTTTGCAAACAATTAAGCAAATTATAATAATTAAGTACTATAATTGTACTATAAATCTAAATTAAAAAAAAATTGTTGTTAAATTGTAAAATATATATTGCAAAGAATAGAATAATAATTAGATAATTAATAGAAATAAAAATTCTTTTCGAATAAAATTCGAAATTGTTTTGAATAAAATCTATTTATAGTTAAATTATTGTACAAAAGATTGCATATTTATAGTATTGTTATAAATAAACAAATATTATTAGCAATAATATAAATAGATAATATATTTAAAATAACTAAATACTTAATATTGCATTAAATTAATATACCTGATTTTTTAAGAATTATATTATTGTTTTAGAATTATCAAATTTTCAATTTTTATATATAATTAAATATAATAATATTAAATAATCAAGTCTCGATAACTTAGTAATAACGCGTTTAGTTTTTTATAATAATAATATGCAATTTATAATATTGTTTAAAAAAGCATTATAATGCTATCTAAAATTATATTGTAAATTGTGTATTATTAATATAAAAAATAGAAAGAATAGAAATTCGAATTCTTCTTAAGATACAATAATTTTCTTTTTGTACAATCTTTAATAAAATTATGTACAACAAGATTGTCAAACTCTTTAATTAAAAAATCAAATTAATAATTTTATTCTAATTATTTAGATAATCTAAATATATTATTATAATGCACTTTTTGATTAATATATTTAATAGAAAAGTACACAACAAATATATATAGCAAAACAATGCACTTAATAGATAATATAACAAAATAATACAAATAATAAAGTACAATAAATAGAATAACTTAAATTTTAAATTTTTTGTTAACTATTTCGAGTTTCAATATAACAAAGATATTTGAATATTAATTTTATTATTATTTATTATAATAAAGTTTTAAATTCTACATTAATTGCTTCAACAAATATAAATTCTTAAACTAAATAATTTTGCGTTTAATATAAATAGCAAAAAGATTGCTATCTAAATATATAAAATAAAATATTAGTATATATTGTATAAAATCAATAATAATACAAATAAATAATAAATTTATTAAAAAAGAAGTCGATTACAAATTTCTCGATAATTTTTTGAAAAATTAACAAAATAAATATTTAGATTCGACATTTTTTATTGTTTTCTTTGTTAATAGTTTTATTTTGTATAACTTTTTGAATCAATTTTGCAAAAAATATCTTTAAAATTAATAGATTATTAGTTTTCTAATATTTGCAAATTTTATATAAAATTATTTTTTCAAATCTGTATTTGCGCTTTTTCTATTTTACAAACACTTAATTAATAATAACTTAATATATTATTTTTTTGCATTATTTTTTGTATATTGAAAATTGTCTTAATCGATTTTTTTTTGTTATAATTAATTTTTGCTATTATATTTTTTTGTAATTTTTCGATTGCTATTTTACAAGTTAAATTAAATATATTAATAATACACAATATATTAAATATATTATTCGAATATATTATTACTTTATTTAATTCGAATTATTAAAATATTAGAGCAAAACGTGCTGTTAAGTTGATACTAAAAAAGAGAATTGTTAATACTAAATACAAAAATAAACAATATTAAATACAAAAATTAATAAATATTGCAATTAAATATCTAATAGATAATACAATAAAGTAATGCGCAATCAATATATATATTTATATTCAATTTCGATAATTAAGAAATATATATTATATAATAATTGATATAATAGACGTAATAATTTTTAATTGTAATAATATTAAATAAAAGTAATACTTAAATTCTAACTTTGATATTAAACGCGTAAATTTATTTTATAATTGCAACAAGTTTTTTGTTCAAATATTATATATTAATTAACACATTTAATATTGTTTATTGTTTCAATTTATATAGTTAATATATAGATTTGTTTTGTATTATTTGTATATATTATTATTAAAACTAATTAAAAGAACAAATTTTTCAAAAACAAATTTCTTTTTATTTAAATATTTATTTTAAATAACTTTTTTAAATATTGCTAAATATCTAATATTATACTATTAAATAGAAAACTTGCTCTACATTATTTATATATATTATTTTCAAAATTAATTAAAAGAATAGATTTTTCAAAAATAAATTTCTTTTAATTTAAATATTTATCTCAATTAACTTTTTCGAATATTGCTAAATATCTAATATTATATTGTTAAGTAAAAGATTTGCTTTGCATTATTTATATATATTATCTTTAAAACTAATTCAAAATACAAAATATCTATTTTATTAACTTTTTTTCAAATTATTATCAATAGAAATTGTGCTATAATATAGAGCAAAAACAAAAAGCTACTTTGCAAAAAATAAAACGTTAATTATATAATATTTTACAAGTATTTAATTAAGTTATAGACAACAATTAGTTTTAAAAAAGTCTCTTAAAAGAGATAAATTAATATAGAAAAAAATGTCAAAAATCTAATAATTAATAAAAAAATAAAAAAATAACTATATAATAATATATTTGAATAATATATATATTGAAAAAACTAATTATATTATAGCGCAATACTTTGAGATCGAATTAATAAAGAAAATCAAAGACAAAAAAATTGCAAAATAGACTAAAGTTAATACAATTGCTATACAAATAATCTTAAAGAGTAAAAATATAAATATAATACAATTTTTTAATATTTAAGTATATATAAAGTCTAATATAAATAAAATAACTAATTTGTATATTAATCTAATTCTAAATGGTTCGAATTAAGCAAAAATATAATCAAATATATAATATTAATTATCGAAATAATTTAATAATGCATTCTATATTATAAAAGATTTAATAAGTTAAAAACAATATATAATTTATATGCAATTAACAAATTTGAAAAACTTAAAAACATTTTTGCAAACAATAAAAACGTTGTAAATCGCAAAATATTCAATCTTTTAAAATTAACAAATAATAATTCTAAAAATTTGATTAAAATTAACAATAATAGAGTAAAAATAAGATAGAAGAAAACAAAAAATAATGCGAAAATAATAAATAACAAATATAAAAATATCAAATACAAAGACAATAATAATAATAACAAAAGCAAAAACAATAATAATAATACTAAAAATAAAGTTAAGTATAAAATAATAGATATCTCGAACTAGTTAATAATATTAATAAGTTTGAGTATATTATCTAAATATATTATCATATACTTTTCGATAAAATATAAAATCGAAATTAATCGAGAGATTATAATAGTTGTAATCTATTTACTATATAAAAGTTAAATAGTTTATATATATTACTTTACTATATTACTATAGAATATTTTGATAAAAAAATAATAAGATTTAAAACTCAATTTATGTTTACAAAATCTATTATTAAATAATTTTATTTCTTGACAATTCGAATCGATTTTTCGAGTTAGATTTCGATTTTAATTTTAGAAATCGATTCGAATTAGACTGATCGCGAAAACCCGAATTTATCATGTGATTCGATTCCTTGGCGCCAAGTTCGGTTCCTTGACGCTTAAGCAAAAGGATTTGCGCTAATTTGTTCTAAGCGAGTCAATCAAATAGCTCTATTTGTTGTTCTTGGCAATTCGGTTTCACGCTAAAAATTCGGGTCGAGTTTCGGTTCCAAAAGTCGGAACCGAAACCCGACCCAACGGTCAGTCTAATTCGAATCAAGTTCGAATTTCGATTTCAATTTTAGAAATCGATCTATCAAGACTTTCGAATCAAATTAACTCAAATTGCTAAAATTCGAATCGATTAATTAATTCGAACTCGATTAATCGATTCGACGCAATTAGTCTAATTACGCGTTTGCGTAAACAATAGAGATTTTAATACTTCTTTATTTCAAACAATAGCTTATTAATATTATGTTAATTCTCTATCGATAGAAACAACAAAATAAAAATTAATAAGTTTAATATTTATTATAAAGATTATATCGATTTAAAGAATTAATTTATACAAATAAATAGTTATTTTGTTTTTTATTTTGTTCTAGCAAACAAGAAGACAATTTTTGTATTAATATTTTTTTAAAAAAAAGTTTAATATTAATTTAAATTAAATTTACGCAATTATTTGAAAAATTATAATAAAAAGTTACAAGCAATATTTACAAACTTCGATAACTTTAATTTTTAAAAAAGAATTTCAAAAAATCTTCGAAACATTTAATAAAAAACAAATTACAAAAAAAGTAATTTAATATTTAATTTAACAAATTTTTGCAACAAACTACGCAGCTAGATTTTAGAAATATATTAATTTTATTAAATAAAATAATATTGTATTTATAATAATGTTTTAATAAGAATTTAAAAACAATCTCAAAAATAAAATTATTTGCAATAACAAAATTATTAACAATATGTTCGATTTTATTATAATAGTTATTAATTTTAACAACAAACTATATAAAAGAATTATAAAAAAAAATACAATCAATTTTATAAAAAAGCAAAAATCTTCTTTGAAATAGCAATTAAATATTAATAAAAGGAATTTTATTTTAATTAGAAGTATAATAATTTAGATTATTGTAAGTTTGTATTTATAAAACTAAATTTTACTTAGCAATATAAAAAGAAAAACTTTAAAAAAAAGCAAAATAACAAATTTTAAAAAACGTGTTATTTATAAAACAAATTGAATTGATTCGCAAAAGATTATTAATTATAAAACTTAATAAATTGTTAACAAATCAATATTATATTAAGAAAAATATTTGATAGTTAAAACAATATTAGAAAGCAAATTAATACAAAAACAAATATTTTTGAAATTAAATCGAACAACAATTATTATTTGATAAAAAATCTAAATTTATTATAAAAAGTGCTAAATAATATATTATTAGACAAAATATTTGTATTTACGCAAAAAATTAATCGAATATTTAAAAAAATTAACAAATTTTACAATTTAATTATTGACTCGAATAAAAAATACAATTGAAAGAATTTTTACAATTGTATAAAAATTATTATAAATTATCTCGAAACTTTAGTTAGTTTATCGAAAATTGTAAACAAATATAAGAAAAAGTTAAAAAACAATATTATTACAAAAAAAATTATTTAACATTATTATAAAGCAATTAAATTACGTAAGTTTTAATTAAACAACCTGTTATAATAACTTATGTTAAACTTATTTCAAAAACAAAGAAAACATTAATTAATTCTTTAAAAAGTCAAAATTATTAATTTAGTATCGAAAAAAAATTTAGCGCAAATAGATGTTCGAAGAAGAGATTACAACATAAAAATAGAAAAAAGTTTAAATTTTTTAATAAAAAGCATATTAGGGAAATGCAATATATTAATTTAATAACAATAACTAAATTTAATAATATATATATAATATTTTATTATATTAGTTAAAATTATTAATTTGTTGTAATAGTTAATTTTAATACAATAAATAATTTTATAATTAAAACTTTTATAAAGAGAGAAAAATACTCTATTTAAAAGAAGTCTAACGTTTACAATTTAATAATTATAAATAAAAACATATTATTTGCAAAAAATAAATAAATTAAATAAATAAATAAAATTACTATTAATAGCTATTTATCAATATTACAAAAAACTAATTTTTAATATAATAGAAATAATTATTTATAATATTGTATTAAAAATATTTTAATTAAAGCAACACAATTTAAAAATTAATTAAAATATATAAGTATTAGCGAACTTTAGAATTAACTATTTGAAACAAAGTATTCTATTAAATTAAATTTATAAAAAACATACAATTAAATTAAATTAAAGATAAAAAAAAGTAAAAAATAACTTTTTGTATATAATATAAATTATATAAATATATAAAAATATTATTTAAATTTATAAACGTCTTAATAATATATTAAAAAATAATTAATACTATATTATAATAATATTTCAATTAATTTGTTATAATATACTTGAACAACATTATATTTTACTTAAGTATTTTAAAAAAATATATTAATTATATTTTTAAAATACTAAAATATTTAAATAAGAAAAATTTATATTTTAAGTTTAAAAAAAATGTAAATTTTATTAGAAGAAAATTAAATTTTTTAAATTTGTTGTTAAACAATATAAAATACGCATAAATTTCGAAAAATTGCAAATAATTAAAACATAAAAATTATTTATTAATATTAAGAAATTTTAATTCTTTCTAAAATTTATAAAGTATAACAAAAAATTTATTAAAAATTATTTTATTAATACAATATTATTAACAAATTTTACAAAAAAATACATTATAAATATAAAAATTAATAAAAAAAATTATTTTAAAATTTTAAATTAAAATATTTAAAAAAATTAATATTAAAAATATACAATTTATAATTGCTAAATAAATTTAAAATTAATATAATAAATTTAACTATTAACATATATTTTAATTAAAAATATAAAAATATTTAATATTTAATAATATATTTTTCAAAAAAATTCTTATTAATTGAACAAAATTATAATATTTATAATAAGAAATTAATTGTTACAATAATTAGTAATAGTATTGCAATAAAGACAATAACGATTACAATTACACTTATATTTAGTTTAAAATCTTCAATAAATTAAACAGATATTTTCTACAATTTATTTTTCGCATTATAATGTTTTATTTATAATAATTTAATAGTTTCAATTACAATTCGCACAGATTATAAATAATTTATATTGTTCTTTTATTATTTTTGAAAATAAAAACAATACTTATTATTGTAATAGCTATTATAGATAGTTTATTACAATTTTGATTTAATTAAGAACAATTTAATCGAATTCTTTAAAAACATCAAATTAATTTTAACAAGTTTATTACTATTTACGAAACTTAACTAAAAAATTATTAATATTATCTTCGCTTTCTTTAATTTTTTTTTACTTTAATTATTAATTTGTTAAAAAGATTATTAATAAGCTCTTTTTTACAATTTAAGTTATTATTATTTTTTGTCTTTAATTAAGATTCTCTTATAGTTATTTATTAAAAAAAAGAATAAAAATTTTGTTTATAAAATTTTTATTTTTCTTAGACGATTAAGCAATTAATTTCGATAATTTTAGAACAATTATTTAACAATTTTTCAAATTAATAATTAAGTATTATTTTGATATTTAATATTAAAGTTATTTATCGCAAAAATTTATTATTATTTTTAACTTTTTTATATATTTTATTAAAATTACTTTTTCGAAACTTTTAGCAAAACAAATTATAACAAAGTTAAAAAAGAACGCTTGTTTAAAAGATTTTAAAATAAAAAATCGCATTGCAACTTTTATACAATTTATTAAATTAATTAAGATTTTAATAATAAATAACTTTTAACATTATAAATTAACAATTATTATTAATAATTTTTTAAATAAAATTGTTAATAAACGTTTTAAAAAGGATTTTGTTATTAAAACGTTTTTTATTGAAAAAATTTAATAAAACGAAGAAATTAATATTATAATTAAATTTTTTTTTTAAATAATTTTTTTTTAAATTATAACAAAACTTAATACATTAAAAATTACGTTGTTTTACTCTATATAATTTAAATTTAAAAGCAAAAACTTGAAATGCTAAATTTTTGACAAATTATTACGAAACAAAATATCGATATTGCGATCAAAATCTATAAGATGTTTTTTGTCATTAAAAAAAATTAATTTAAAGAAAAGATAAAAAAATTCTTTAATTTCTTTTTTAACAAAGCAAGATTTCGAAACTTTATTAAACGTATTCGTAGTAATTTTAAAAATATTTAAGATAAATTAATTAAAATTATAATTTAACGTAATTATATTAAAAAACAAAAATAATTAAATTAAATTTCGCAAATATATTAAACAATATATAACATTTCTTAAATATCGTAATATTGTAAAAAAGTATTTTAATTTTGTTTTTAATTCTTTCGCAACTTTAATAGAGATTTAAATTAATTAAAAACATATTTCGAAGAAATTGAGTTTTCTATTTGAAATTAGTTTTGTTTACTTTTTTATTATTTAGTTCTTAAATTTAATTGCAATAAAGAATTATATAATTGCGATAATTAAAATCGCAATCAATTTATTAACATCAATAAATTTTGAGAAATTTTTTTAATTTTTTTAATTTTTTTTTTAATAAAAAAAGATATTAAAAATAATATTAGAAGAGTAAATATATCTTTTAAATTACAATTTACAATTTTAATTGTTTCTTTGTTTATGTTACAACTTTAACAAAAAAATATAATTACAATTGTTTTAATTAACACTTTTTGTTTTCGTTGTCGCAATTTCAAATATCTTTTTCGTTAATATAACGTATTTTAATTTTAATAAGTCTTATATAATGCGAAACTTAACATATTTGAATAATAAATAATTCTCGTTGCTTTATTAAGAATATAATTATCTTATTATTGCAAAAAAAATTATTATTATATTAATAAAGAAAATTATTTATTCGCAAAGACAAACTATTAATACGATTTATTTGCTTTTAATTATTATTACAATTTACTTATTAAAGCAAATTATTATTAAGATTTATTTGTTGTTAATTTTTAATATAATTTATTCGTCGAAACAAATTATTATTGCAAAGAAAACTATAATTTATTGTTATTGCAAGTTCGTTAACAAATTAATAATACTTCAAGTTATTGTTCTTTTCTACGCAATAATTATCTTAATTTTATACTTAAAATTAATTAAAAATTAAAAATTATTTTCAATAAATTACAAATAAACGCAATAAAATATTAAAAAGTATTTAATAATTATAGAAATCAAAAGTTGAAATATTAATAAAATAGAAATTATTAATAAAGTTATAATTGCAATTATAATTGCAATAAGATGCGTCTTTTATATAAATTAAAATATTAGCAAGATAAATATCAACAAAGTAACAAACGAAATCGCAATAAACATTTAGCTCAAAAACGATTATTTCGCTTACATAATATTATAATATAAAATTTTAAAAAACAAAGTATTAACTTTTTTATTTATTGTTTTTTTTTAAATAGCGAAGCTCAAAAAAACAATTAATTTTTAAAATACTTTTTATATATTTAAAAGAAATTGTATTAAAATAATATATTAATTTTTTTTTATGCAATTTATAATAAAATAAACGAAAGTTTAACAATTTAAAAAAAAAAATTTAAAAATATTGTTCGAACAAGTTTAAGTTTTTAAAAAAGATAAAAAAAAAATTTATTTGAAAAATAAAAAACAAATATTGAATTAATATTTTATTAAAAAAATTAATCTTCTTTACAATGCTAAGATACAAAATAAAAATATTATTATTTATTATTTTTAAAATAATTCAAAAGCACAATTAATTTTAATAATATTACTTAAAAAAAAACAATACTATTAAAAATTTTAATTAATACGTAAAAAATAACAAATAAGCAATATAAAAAATTTTAAATTTAAACAAAAAATTAACAAATCGCTTCTAAACTTAGTTTTAGAATTAATTAAATACATATATTAATATTGCGATTATGTTAACAATTACTTAAATTAAACAATTAATAAACAGTTATTAACAAATTATTAATAAATCGATTATATTTGTTGTAATTATTATATTAGTTAAAAAAACAATTCTTATTTTTATAAGCAATAATAAAATATTCTAAAAAACAAAGCAATTTTGTTGTTATTGCGAAAACAATTATTGAGACAATTTATATATTTTTATTATAAAAATTATATTAGCAAATGCGATCGCAAAGAATAATACGCGTTTCAAAACTATTTAATTAAATAACAAAAATATAAAAACTCTTTTCGCTTTGCATATTGCAAAGAAAAAAAGATTAAAATTATTAATTAATAATCTTGATTTTATTGTAAATTTTATTGTAAATTTTATTAACGTTTAAAAACAAGATTTTTTTAATTGCATTTATAATTGTTTGTTATTTTATTTTAAAAAGATACTTTTTAATTTTATTTAATATTTTTTTATATTTTATTACAACGCACTTTTAAAAGCATTTCTAAATAAAAGTTATTTTTAAATATCGCAATAAAGAATACGAAAATCTTTATATTTATTATTATTAATAAGATACTTACGATTTCGAAATTTATTAAAAAAAAATTAAAGTTTAATTTGATTTTTTAAACATATTTAAAAGTATTTATTATATGCTATTTTAATATTAATAAGTTATATATTTTATGTTTTAACATTAACTTTAAGTTTATTTTTGTTAATAAACAAATATGTTAAGTATTTTATTTTTATATCTTACATTATTTTATAACAAAGAACAAATAACTAAAATATAAAGAAGTAAACAAAATTGTTACTTTTACACTTTGTGTTAAAATATTTTTGCATTTTAAGAACAATAAAAGTTAAATAAAAAAATTTATTAAACAAGCTTATATTGTATTTAATTTATTATGCGATATAATTATTAAAATAAAATTCTTAAAACTTAATCAAATAATAATTAAATAAAATTAAAATAAAAAAAATTAAAATTATATATTTTTTTACAATTGACGTTTTTTTATATAAACAATTTCAATAATTGTTTTATTAATAATTAAGAAAACAATTTTAATTTTAATCTTTATAATAAAGACAAACGTAATAATATTTGCTAAACAATATTATTTTTGTATACGTAATATTATTGTTTATGTTTTAGAAATTACAATATTAAATTTTAATAAAAAAAAGAACATTTTTATGCGTTATAAATCTTTGTTTGTTAAATTTTTTTATCTTTTTTAAGTTTTTTTTATATATATTTTGTTATAAAAGAATTAGTTACTATAATTAGCGCAATAATTAAATCAAATTAATATATTATTTTTATAAATAACTCTAAGTTTATTTTTTCAAGAATTTGTAAAAAATAAACTTTAAATTAAATTAATAGTTTTGTTAAAATTATATAGTTTACGTTAATAATTAAAGTAAATTTCGTAAACATATTTATTGATAAAACTTATACAAAATTAAATATATTTTATTTCGTATAATTGTCTCAAAAAAAAGCAATAAAATAAATATTTTAAATTATTAAAAAAAAAATATAGAATTAAAGTACAAACAATAATTAATTATTATTAAAAAAAATTTCGTACAAAATCAAAAAAAAATTAATAATAATATTAAAATACTAATATTATTTTTGAACAAAAATAACGTTATTGATTTTAAGCAAATATTATACTTTCTTATTACATGAAATCGCAAAACAATTAATAATATACTAAACTTACTTATGCGTTAAAATTAACTACAGAAAAAATTTAAAAATTATTTTATTAATTGCGTTATTAACGTTCGTAATTTTAAAAAACAACAAATTATAAGTAATAATTAATTTTCGCAAAATAAATACTTAATTATATTTAGATACATATTTTTTATTGCGTTAAAATGTTATATTTAACGCTTTAAAAAAAGTTATAATTTTTAGTTTTATTAATTTTATTAAAAGTTTCTTTTAACAAGATATTAAATTAAATAATTAATAAAAAATAATTTTAATAATAATTTACTAAAGTTAAGAATAATTTACAATGTTTATAATAAAATTCGCAAATAAAAATATTAAAAACAAAATTATTATTAAATTTAATCAAATTATAATTACGAACAAAGACAAACGCATTATTGTTATTAATTAAAAAAATAAACGCTCTATTATTAATATAACTACAATTAATAAAAACAACATTAAATTAAAATTTAATTATTTCTTTATACTTTAAATAAAGATTTATAATTACAAAATATTTTAAAATCTTTTAGCAAATAATTATATATTTATTGTTAACAAAAACAATAATTAATATTTTGATAAAAATCTCTTAATTAATAATTTTTTATTTGCGAAATCTTATTTTATTAAAATAAATTTAATTTTTGCGCATTAAATTTTTTTGGAAACTTAAAAAAAAAATTATTTTCTTAGTATGCATCAATTATATAAAAAAAAAAAAAAATTTTTAAAATTTTTTTATTGCAAATATTAATATCTTTGATAAATGCTATTTGCGTATAATAGCAAATACAAGTTTGTTGTTATTTTTAAAAAAATTTATATTATTTTTCAATTGCAATTCGACTTTTAATATTAATATATTCTTTTTTTTATTCTTTTTTTGTAAATTGTTTATCAATTATAATGCGAACTTCGATATTATTATTAACGTATATAAAGCATTTAAAAAAAACATCAATTGTTATTAACGAAAAATTTATCAAAAAAATAAAAAAAAAACAATAATAAAATTTAAAGTTTGTCGATCAATTAATATTAAAGAATATTATCAATAATATTGCAAATTAAAATCAAAAATTAAAGAATTTTAATTATTATTTGTTTATCGAATTAAATTATAATTTTAAAGATTGTTCTTAAAATGTTATTGCGTATCAATTAATTAAGACTACAAACAATGTTTAACATTTTAAGTTTGCGTATAACGCAATATTATAATTGTTATTAAAAATTATTGTTATAATAATTCAAAATAATTGCAAAAATCTTTATAAGAAGCTTCTTAAATTAAACATACATATTATTAATATTTACGAAGTTAATTATTTATTCGATATTAAAGTTAAAAAAAGAATTGTAAATTCGTTTATTAAACAACTAATATAAAGCAAATTTATAAAAACTGACTCGCTTTTTTACAATATATATATTAATTTTAATAATTTCAATAACGCAATCTAATTACAACAAGTAATTAATAATAATAATTTTAAAAATAAAACATAATTAACGTTTTTTTTTAGCAAAGATACTTTAATTATCTTTTTATTATAATTATTACATTAATAATTTTTACTTTATAATTTTTTTTTCTATTATTTCGTTTTAACGAATCGATAGTAATTTTACTTTAAAAGCGAAAAGATATTACAATAATTAATAATAATATCGCAATAAAAGTAGTAGCAACTACAATTGCATCTATATTTAGTTTAGAATTTTTAATAAAATAAATATATACTTTTTACAATTTATTCCTCGCATTATAGTGCTTTATTTATAACATTACTTGCTATTATAATTTTTCTAAAGTTATAAAAAATATATACAAAAAAATTATTAAAATTTATAATTTTTATAAATTATAAAAATTTAATATATTTTATTATAATTATATAACTTAATAAAAAATAAATATAATAATTAGAATAATTTAAATAATACAAATCTAAAATATAGTATATTTTAAATAAAGATAATAACAAAGCAAACACACTTAATAGAAAAAATAATTTATAAAAACAAAAAAATAATTTAATTACAATATACTTAAGATTAATAATAACAAATATAAATTAATAAACAAATATAAATTAAATACTATTTTACAAATACTTAAAAACAATATAAAGAAATTTTTAATAAAAAAAGAAAAATTTTAAATATTTATTAATAAAATTAACAAATATATAAAAAAATATTATAATAAATTATTACAAAAGTATTTAAAAATAATTAAAAATCTTTAATTTTTATATTAATATTATTAATTTTTATATATAAGACAAGTTGTTAAGACATATATTAAATAATATTTTAATTACTAGCAAAACAAATATAATATATATGCAAACTATAGCAAAATTTAATATTAAAAATTATTTAAATTGCTATAAAATAAAGTTATAATAAATTTTATTATTAAGTTGTTTAAATTAACAAACTTTACAATTAAAAATAAATATAATTTAATATTAGTAATAATTAACAAACTTATTAAGTATTTATATATTATTGTATGCAAAGAGAAATTTATAGCAAAACAATTAAAATATATTGTATTAAATCGATTTATATAATATTATAATATACTTAAAGAATTAAATAATAATAAAAACAAGTTTTTTATATTTAATTATTAAAAAACGCTTCTTTTAATATTAAATACAAGATTCTAAATATTTATTATTTATTATTCGATTACAAATAATAAATAGAATAAACAAATTAAAGTTTAAAACAATATTTAAGATATTATATTAATAATATTTATAGCAATTATAGATTGATTGTTGGATTGAATTTCGATTCCAACTTTTGGAATCAATTCGATCTGACAATTTCAACTTTTAGAACTAATTTAAAAGTCAAATTTTTTAAAATCGATTCAATACAATTCGAGTCGAATTTCGATTTCAATTTTGAAATCGATTCGAATTGTCAAGACGCTAAAAATTACTGTTTTGAGTATAAAAATTAGTAAAATTGATCTAAATTAACTATTTGTTAATATTTTAGATTAGTTAATTTATTTATTATAATAGATATTAAATATGCATTATATACTTGCATTACTTTATTGGATTTAAATTATTTTAAAAACTATGCTAATTATAGTATTCGAATTTCGATTCTAAGTATAGAAATTAATTCGACTTGTCGATTTTAACTTTTAAAATTAACTTGAATTTTCGATTTCAACTTTTGAAATCGATTCAACTCGATTCGGATCGAATACTCGATTCGAACTCGATAATCCGATTCGACGCGATTAGTCTAAGCAATTAAGTATTACTTTTATCTATAATGCAATTAATATTTAATACAAAGATTTCGAATATTATTAAAATAATTTTGCTTTATGTTAATTATAACAAGAAACTTAATTTCTTTAAAAAAAACATATATATTTATATACGCAATTAATTATTATAAGAGTAACAATATTTTTAGAATATACAACAATATTTTTAGAATATAAAAAAAATTAATTAAATATTAAAATAAGAAACGAAAAACAATATTTTAATTAAAAAAAAATAAAATATATCTTTTTATAAAAGATTCTAAAATAAGAAAATTAAATAAGAAATTAAATTGTTTTTTATTAAAAAGATTAAAAAATTAATTAATTATAAACTTAATTTATTTGAGAATATTGAAATATTTTTAATATTTTATATTTTATTATTAAAATTAACAAATTTAATTATATTTTTATAAAAGATTTTTTATTTTTTATTTACAAAAAAAGAAATAATTTAAAATTAAGAAAATTCTATAATAAGAAAATCAAAAATATCTTATTAAGTAGAAAAAATATTTTATTTTTAAAAATATATAAGAATTTTTTAAAAATCTTCAATAATACAAGAATTTAATAAAAGAGTTTCAAACATAAAAATATTCTTTTAAAAATTAAAAATTAATTTGCAAAACAAATTATTAATAGAGAAAGCAACAACTATTTTTTAATTTAACCTAAAACTTTTTAAATTTTTAAAATATTTAATTTATTTAAATTTTATATTTTATAACAAAGTATTTTGCTATTACGTTTTTTTTAAATTTCTTTTATTTGCGCAATTTTTCTATATACGCATATTGTTTACAAAGTTTCTAATAAAATTTATTAACATAAACAATTGTTAATTATATTCTTTCTTTTAGTATATTTTTTATATTTTTTAGAAATCGTTATTTAATATTAGAGAGATTATAATAATTGTATTTAATTAACAATCTTATATATATAATACAATAACTAAAATTTTTTTCAATCTTACAAAAAAAGTTATAACAAATATAGCAAAAATATTAAAATATAATAACGTTTATTTAAGATTATCTTTAATAAAATTTATAATATTGTTAAAACTATTTAAAATTATTAAATATATTGATAAAAAAAATTTAAAATATTTTCGAAACAAAAATTAAAAAAAAAATAGAATTATAAATTGCATACTTAATTTTACTAAATACAACGCAAAACTCTTTACAATATATAGAACGCAATCTATTAAAAAAATATTATATAACTAAATTAATAAATTAATAAAATTAAAGACATTAATTTATTAAGATTATTAATTTAATGAATTAGTAAATTAGTAGAATTAAAGATATTAATTTACTAAAATTATTAATTTAGAGAATTAATATATTATTGAAATTAAAGATATTAATTTAGTAATTTCGCTAGTTTATTATATATATAATTATTGAATACAACTTTCTTATAAATTGTATTTAACTTATTTTAAGTCTTAATTTGTTGTTACAATTGTTTATAGTTGCAAACTTTTGTAATTAAGTAATTACTTGCATTGTCTAAAGACGTCTACAAATCTCTTCGATAGTATAATTCTCTCTAATACTTCTTACAAAAGTACTAGCATAACAATTAGATATATTTTTAAATAAGAAACTTTTCTTTGCGTACGCAATATATAGATCTTTTTAAACTTTGCGAACTTCTATTGATAATTTATTTATAATTATTCGAGTTTAACTAAATCTTTATTAGCGTTTGATTAATTTAAATATAAAAGTTTCAATTTTTTATAACAATTTAACAATTTTAAGAATTTTGCCTTTAAAGTTTTTAAGAAAATCTTTATTAATTAATTTATTCTTTATTATTTCGATTGAAATCTTAAGATTTAAATCGAAAGCAATATTCTTAACTTTGTAATTGTTGTCGCACTATTGCAAATAAATTTAAATAAATTGTTTTACTTAATACTTTATGTGTTTAAAATTATATTGTTTGCAAAATGCAATTACAAAATCTACAACAAAAAGCTATTAATTATTATTTGCATTTTCGAGAAGTAATATTTGAAGTATATTAATATATTTGTTAAGTAACTTATTAAGATTATTATACATTATCGCAATTTAAAGTATTTTATAACTATTAAGCAACTAAATTGTTATTAAGTTTGCTAAATTAAGTTTTTGTTTAAATTTAACTTTAAGATTATTTATTAATCAAATATATAAAATGCGAAATTAAACAATTTAATTAAACAATTGCAAAATTTGCTTTTTAACAAAAATAACTTTTGCAATTAATTTTAAAAACAAATAATTCTTAAATAACACAACTTAAAATCGAGCATAATTAAAGTTATTATATTAATTTCGCTACTATTAAGTATTATTTATAATTTAATCACAAAATTAGTTTATTTGTTTCGAAACTTTATTACGTCTAGATTTTGTTAACAAAAGAATAACAAAAGTTTGCAAGAAGTTTACGCAAATCTTGTTAACAATCAACAAAAATATAAAATTATTTATATCTTTATTGCTTGCAATACTTGTATTAATAAAATAAAATAAACTTTACTTTGTTAAATTTCTTCTTTTAATTTCTTCTCTTGTTATTGTTGTATTTACAATTTCTTAATTTATAAATTTTTTGCCTTTAGCATTGAATTTTGTCTTTTTGTTAAATATATTTATTTTATTTATATCTTAGTTATCTATATTTTAGTTATTTACATTTGCAATCTTTTTTATAATTAAACTTTTACTTATTATTGTAATCAATTTGATAAAAGAGAACAAACTTAAAATAGAACTTAATTTTAAAATTCTCGCTTAACAAATATTAAAGATATACTTGTAGAATAAAAAGATAAAACAAATTATTTAAATTAAGAAAGTTAATAAACAAAAAATTCTAATTATTTTTCGCAAAACAATTAAGTTAAAATTCGAAAATTATACAATAATCGAATACTTAACAATTAAGGTTAAATATTTATTTGTTCGAAACAAAATATATATATCTTGCAATTAAAATAATATTTTTCGAGTTGAAGTAATTAAATGTTAGTATAAATCGTTAAGCATTAAACATTTAGATCGAACAACAATGTTTAAAAAAATACAGTATTACTATTATTAATATATATTATATTTAAACGTCAAGAAGTATATTAAAAACTATTTAATTTGTAAGTATATTAAATTATATCGCAAATATAAATATAATCTATTAAAATTTTTATCTATTTTAAATTAATATTAGCAAAATATATTTTGCGATTTCATTATCTCTCTATTTTTATATTGTTATAAAAAAAATCTTTTAATATATCTTAACAATAATTAATAGATTATTTAGAAATAAGAAGTTTATATTTATAAACTTTTTAAAAGTTAAGATTGTTATTTAAGTTTTTATTAACTTTGTTTAACGTGTTGAAGATTTTTTAATTACTATTGTTTCTAACAAAGATACTTAATTTATTGCTTACTTCTAGCAACATTTTTGCAAAAAATTAAGAATTAAATCTAAATTATCGATTACATTTTACTTAAAAATCGATAATTAAATTAAAAATATTAATATTATTTTTAAGCAATATCTTCGAACGTACGTATAATATAATTAGAATAATTAAGTTAATTATTTTGTTATTGCGAAATTTGTCGCAAACAATTATATTAGCAAATCTATTAACTTATTACTTTTCTTTGTTATTAAAGACTATTTGTTACAATTAAGTTTAGAATTATTTGCAATCTTTTTTAACAATAATATATTAAAAGCTTGTTGTAATATAAAGAACGTTAACAAGATTATTAAAAAGATTAAAATTTTGCGAAGTTTCTTTGTTATAAGCTTGTTTAAATACAAGTCAAGCAAGTAAAATTTACTAATTGCAAAAGTATTGCGATTTCGAAATTTAAAATTAATAATAAAGTTATATTTAATACTTGAAATATTAAAACAACGCAATTATACAAGTCTTTAAAGTATAAAAACGCAAATTTCTACAAAATAATTCGAACAATTAACAATTATGTTTACGAATTAAAATTACTTAAATTGATAAAATTAATTTAGTTTATATTTTATTTGTAATTTTTGTATTTTAATAAAAGTAAATCTATTTTAAGTTAACAAATTAAGTTTTTGTTATTAATTAACATTATTAACAACGTTAACAATTAAAAGCTCAATTATTATATTAAAGATATCGAAGTATTATAATATAATATACGCAAAAAGAATAATAACACAAATTTAAGTCTAATTATTACAAATTATAAACGCAAAATATTTTTATATTAAATTCTCTTTACGAATTACACAAACTACAATAATAAATTTAAATAGCAAAACTATTTTATAACTAACAATTGTTTTAACTTTGTTGTTAACTTTGTTGTTAACTTTTATTCTAAATATTTAGATACAACAAATTTCCACAAAATGTTTAAGATACCTTCTAATTAAGAGTTTAACAAATAGAACTATTTGTTTCTATATATTTTTTGTGTTTTTATTATTGTTATTAAATATTACTTAATATATATTTACAATTCTTTTTGTTACATTTAAAACTAATTTCGAAAATGTCTTATTATTATACTATTATTGTCAAGAGTTACTTATTATATATTTGTAATCAAAATTATATACTTTTCGAAATTAAAATTACTTAATATATTGCTTTGTCTCTTGCATTAATTAACAAGAATCTCGAAAATATATTACTAATATAATTACTATTACTAGAACTTATTTAATATATATTTGCGATTTTTGTTATTGTCTTTACAATACTTTTGTTAAATATTTTATAATTGTTTCTTCTAAAGATTCTTCGAATAAGATTTAATTTAACATTTGTAAATATGTATATACTTATATATAAATTGCTAACAAAGAATATTTATGTTATTTTCTCTCTCTATATAGCAAACTTAGACAAAAGTGTTCGAATATAATTTAAATTTAACAAATTTCGACTTTTTAATAGATAATTACTGGACACATATTACTTTACTTTACTATTATATTACTCTTACTTTGTTGTTATATTATATCTTCTTACTAAGTTTAATCGAGTAGTTCGACAATTTCGTAAACAAATTAGATAAACAAATTAAGAGAATTTATAAGAAATACTTAATTTTGTGTTTATTTATTATTAATTTTAATATATCTTTTTATTAATTTCTTAATACAAATTTAAATTTGAAAAATATTTTTCGTATACTTAGAATAAATCTCTATTTGCATCTCTAATTACATTTGAAAACTATTTATATAAAAAATCGAAATATTGAAAATTTGCTTCTTTATTTTTGTCTCTCTTGCATTTTCTTGTTTATCTTGCTAACAATTATTTTGTTAACAATTTTCTTGTTCGTTATATTAAATAGAAAGTTAATTGTTAGAAATTTAATCGAAAAATAAATCAAAAATTAACTTAAAAATAGATGTTATTCGCTAAATAAAGTTTTCAAAAATTATTTAATAACAATATTGTAATTGCGAAGATATTATTTATATTTTATTTAATAAATTTTGCAAACAATCTTTTAATTTAATAATAGCAAACTTTTGCACGCGTAATATATTATTAGAATTTAACTTATTTTTAGATAACAATAACGAAGTTTTTAACAATATTTTTTATATTTTTATTATATTGTTATCTTTTATTATATAATTTTCTTATTTTTTTTATTTTGTTGTTGTTTATTATTGCGATAACTTTGTAAATCTTTAATAAAAATATACATTTTTCAATTTTAAAACATTGTTGTTTGCTTAATTATATTATCGTTTTTGTAATTTGTAAATGCACAATAATCTTATTATTTTTATAAAGATATTAAGGCAAGATACAATAACAATAGATTTGTCTTTAAGATATTTAAATTGCATATTAATTGTCTTTAAAGTAAACAATATTATTTAAATAACAAAATTGCAAAAAATAAATACATTACAAAACTCTTTTGATATATAGATTCCTAAACACGACTTTCTTATAAATCGTGTTTAATTTATTTTAAGTTTTGACTTATTGTTACGATTACTAAAGTTGCAACTTCTTATTATTAAGTGATTGCTTGCATTGTCTAAAGGCGTCTACAAATCTCTTTAATAACATAACTCTCTTTAATATTTTCGTGAAAAGTACTAGCGTAACATTTTGAACACTCTAAGAATGTTTGTATTAGATCAACGCACTTCTATTCCAAGCACTAGCTCAATAACATTACGTCGACTCTCTATTAATAAAGACGACAAAATAAGAATTAATAAGTCTAACGTCTATCATGAAGATCGAATTGACCTAAAGAACTAACTTATGCAAGTAAATATTTACTTTATCTTTTATTTTGTTCTAGCGAACAAGAAGATCATTTTCGCATTCACATTTTTTAGAGAAAGAGCTTAACATTAACTTAAGCTAAACTTACGCAAATATCTAAAAAATTATGACGAAAATTCTCGTGCGATGTTCACGAATTTCGACAACTTCAAGAAAGAGCTTCGAAGAATCTTTGAAACATTTAACGAGAAACAAATTGCGAAAAGAATAGTTTAACATTTAATTTAACGAATCTTTGCAATAGATTACGCAACAAGATTCTAGAAGTATGTCAATTTTACTAAGTGAAACGATGTTGCACTTATAACAATGTTTCGACGAGATTTTAAGAATAATCTCAAGATCGAAATTATGCGCGATGACAAATTCATTAGCGACATGTTCGATCTTATTGAAGTAGTTATCGATCTCGATAACAAGCTATATGAAAAAACTATAAAAAAGCGATACAATTAATTTCACGAAAGAGCAAGAATCTTTTTTGAATTAACGATTAAATATCATTTGAAAGAATCTCGTTCCAATTAGAAGTACAATAATTTAGACTATCGTAAATTTGCATCTATAAAATTGGATTTTACTCAACGACGCAAAGAAAAAAATTCTAAGAGAAAGCAAGATAACAAATTTCAAAAAACGTGCTATTTATGTGGCAAATCAAGTCACTTCGCAAGAGATTGTCGATCACGAAACTTAATGAATCGTCGATAGATCAATGTTATGTTAAGAGAGATATTTAATAGCTAGAACAACATTAGGAAGCAAATCGACACAAAGGCAAACACTCTCAAGACTAGATCGAACGACGATTACTATCTAATAAAGAACTTAAATCAATTACAAAAAGTCCTAAATAAAACATCATTAGACAAGGCACTCGCATTTACGTAGAAAGTTAATTAAGCACTTCAAAAGACAATTAAATTTTATAATTCAATTATCGACTCAAACGAAAAGTATAATTGAAAGAACTTTCACGAATGCATAGAAGACATTATGAATCATCTTAAAACTTTAGTTAACTCATCGAAGATTGTGAACGAATGCGAGAAGAAACTAGAAAGCAATGCTACTACAAAAAAGAACATACTTAACATTATTATGAAACAATTAAATCTTATTAAAGCAAATACACGAATGTCAACACTTAAGCGTGAAGATGTTATCATTAGAAAAGCAAACGACTTACACACAAATCTTAATTAAACAACTTGTTATAACGACTTATGCTAAACTCATCTAGAAGAAAAGAACGAAGCTAATTGATTTTCTAGAAAGTCAAAGTTAGCAATTCAACAACAAAAAGAAGCTTAACGCAAACAAGCGCTTAAAGCAGAAGTCACAACATAGAAGCAAGAAAAAGTTCAAATTTTTTAATAAAGAACATATTAGCGAAATGCAATATGTTAGCTCAATAGTAGCAAATAAACTCAATAGCGCACGCACGATGATTTATCACATTAGTTAAGATTAACGATCGTCGACTTATAGCAATGATCGATTTTGATACAACAAGTAATTTTATGATCAAAGCTCTTATAAAGAGGAAAGAATACTTTACTCGAAAAAAGTCTAACGTTTACAACCTAATGATTGTAGATGGAAATCCATTACTCGCAAGAAATAAAAGAGTGAACAAAGAAACGAAATCACTATCGATAGCTATTTAGCAACATCACGAGAAACTAATCTTTGATATAGTAAGAATAGTTACTCACGATATCGTTCTAGAAATGCCTTAATTGAAATAGCACAATTCAAAAGTTAACTAGAATACACGAGTACTTAGATTTGCGCAATGTGATCACGCAATTCACATTCAATCTACGCATCAACAATGTTCAATAATAGATAAAAGATTAAGTCGAAATTCGATCGCAAGTAGCGAGCTTGCATTTTCGCAAAAGAACGATCTAATAAAATTCGACTCAATCGACATTAACAAAGGTTAACTAGGTCACAAAGTTAAAGTAAATGAAAAAAATTACGAATCTTCTAAGAGCTCTAGACTATCCAATATAGCGAGAAAATCGCTAAAGCACATATTACGAATATACAACAATTGAGAGCATCTATTTCAAAAAGAGAAAACGATTAAGACTTTATCTAAACATCAATCGTAAAATTACGAGATTAGACTTGAATTAGGCAAACAACTTACGTTTAAACTTATATATGCTTTATTCGAAAAGAAGCTAGAAACACTTCGCGAATATCTAGCAAAAAACGAAAAGAAAGAATTTATTAAAAAATCTTAATCACAAGCAAGATACTTGATCCTCTTTGTACTTAAGAAGAACGAAATTCTTCGTCTATGTGTTAATTACTAGAAGCTAAATAATATTACGATCAAGAATTAATATTTACTACTTAACATTAGCGAGCTTTAAAATCGATTGTTCGAAGTAAAGTATTTTATTAAATTGAACTTACGAAAAGCGTACAATCAAATTAGAATAAAGATAGAAAAAGAGTAAAAGTTAATTTTTTGCACACGATATAAACTATACGAATACACGATAATGTCGTTCGAACTTACGAACGTCTTAACAATGTATTAAGAAATAATTAATAATGCATTACGATAACATTTGAATCGATTTGTCATAACATACTTGAACGACATCATAATTTACTAAACATTTTGAAAAAGCATATGAATTATATTTTCAAAGTATTAAAATGTCTAAATAAAAGAAATCTACATCTTAAATCAAAGAAATGCGAGTTCCATTAAGAAGAAATTGACTTTCTTGAATTTGTCGTTGAACGACATAAAGTACGCATGAATTTCAAAAAGCTACGAACAATTAAAGAATGAAAATCATTTATTAACGTCAAAAAAGTTTAATTCTTTCTAGATTTCATAAACTGCAACAAGAAATTTATTAAAGACTACTTCGCTAATGCAATATTATTAACGAATTTTACGAAAAAGAAGACGTCATAAATATAAAAACTTATAGAAGAGAAATCATTTTAGAATCTTAAGCTAGAATGCTTAAAGAAACTAGTATTAAAAATGTACGATTTACGATTATTAAATAGAATTAAAATTGACGCATTAAATCTAGTTATCAATGTATACTTTAATCAAGAGCATAAAGACATGTAGCACACAATGACATATTTCTCGAGAAAACTCTCGTTAGTCGAACAAAATTATAATATTTACGACAAAGAGCTATTTGCTATTGTAGTCTTTCTAAAGTTATAAAGAGTATACACTAAAGAATTATTAAAACTTACGATTCTTACAGATCACAAGAATCTTCTACACTTTACTACTATTAAACAACTTAACAAAAAACAAGTGCGATAATTAGAGTGACTCGAACAATACAAGTTTAGAATATAGTATACACTAGACAAAGATAATGGCAAAGCAAACGCATTTAGTAGAAAAAATGATTATATAAAAACGAAGAAATCGTTTAATTACAACATACTTAAGATTAATAAAAACGAATCACTATTAGCAAACAAACACGAGCTAAATGTTATCTTACGAATATTTAGAAATGATACAAAAGAGTTTCTAATAAAGAAAGAAAAACTTTAGATATCTATCAACAAAATCGACGAATGTATAAAGAAATATCATGATAAATCATTGCAAAAACACTTAAGAATGATCAAAATCCTTTAGCTTTTACGCCAACATTGTTAGTTTTCTTAAATGAGACAAGTTGTCGAGACATACATTAAACGATGTCTTAGTTGTTAGCAAAACAAACATGATACACATGCGAACTATGACGAAATCCAATATTAGAAATTATCTAATTTGTTATAAGATAAAGTTACGATAAACTTTATTATTAAGTTGTCTAAATCGACGAATTTAGCAATTGAAGACAAATATAATTCGATACTAGTAATAGTTAACAAACTTATCAAGTACTTACATATCATTGCATGCAAAGAGAAATTCATAGCAAAACAACTAAAATACATTATATTGAATCGACTTATACGATATCATGATATATTTAAAGAATTAACTAATAATAAAGACAAGCTCTTCACGTCTAACTATTAAAAGACATTAATATTAATGTTAGGAACAAGACTTAGAATGTCCACTATCTATTACTCGATCACGAATAATTAGATAGAACGAACAAATCAAAGTCTAAAACAATATTTGCGACATTACGTCAACAATACTTATAGCAATTAAGTATTACTTTTATCTATGACACAATTGACATTAAATGCAAAGGTTTCGAATACCACTAAGATAGCTTTATTCTTCGCCAACTATAACAAGAAATTCAATCTCTTCAAGAAAGAACGAAAGCATTTGTCGACTCAATTAGCCATCGAAAGAATAGCGACACTAAAAAAGATACACGACAATATCTTGAAGATGCAAGAAAGATCGATCAAATATTAAAACAAAAGACGAAAAATAACATCTTAGCTAAAAAAGAAAGATAAAATATATCTTTTTACAAAAAATCTTAAGACAAGAAAGCTAAGCAAGAAATTGAATCATGTCAAAGTCGAATCATTTCTCGTTAAGAAGACAAAGAGATCAATCAATTATAAGCTCGACTTACTTAAGGACATCAAAGTATTTTTAGTATTTTATATCTTATTACTAGAATTAGTCGATTCTAGTACGCCTACACAAAAAACATTTCATTACAAAGCTCAAAAAGAAAGCAAGTACAAAGTGGAAAAGATTCTAAAGTAGCAAGGTCAAAACTATCTAATCAAGTGAAAAAGATATTCTATCTTAGAGAACACATAAGAACTCAAGGAAAACCTCGATAACTACTATGATCTTATTTAGAAATTCCATCAAGATTCGAAAAATCATTTAGCATAGCAAAAAATAATCAAAAGATAAAAGATAATTCAACAAGAGCATTCGCAACAAGATAGTTGAAGAATTTGAGAACATTTAACTTCTTTATTTCCAACAATAGACATTGTGTTTTTCGTTTTGTCTTCGCATTAATCTTCTTCAAAATCTTCTTATTTTGTAACAATTAAATTATGACGATTGTTTACAAAGCTTCATCTTTAGCGATCTTTATAAAAAGATTTTTCTTATTGTAATTAAGAAAAGATTACGACATGTTCACGTACAATTTGTTCGCACAAACACATTTCGAACACTTTAAACGAAACGAGAAGTCTTTCATGACGATGAAAAATTAATCAAAGAGAGAGCAACGTTCGTAGACAATATTTATTAGTATATTGTAGCGTTCGATTTCGAATGCAATACGAAGACAACTTTGTTACTAACAAAACATAATAGAAAGAACGTTTAACTTTCGAAACAAAAATCTTTGAAAAAAAAAAAATGTTATGAGTCTAGCTTGGAACAACGTGGTATATAGTTTACGACACAACATGTAGTACGAAGCACAACTATCTATAGATTCGACGACTTAACAAGCGAACAATGTTCGATATGTTCGACAACGAGCTAAGCGAACAATGCTTAACATGTTTGACAACGAGCTAAGCGAACAATGTTCGACATGTTCGACAACGAGCTAAGCGAACAATGTTCGATATGTTTGACAACGAGCTAAGCGAACAAAGAAAAATTTCTTTGATATATAGATTCTCGAACACGACTCTCTTATAAATCGTGTTTAATTTATCTTAAGTTTTGATTTATTGTTACGACTATTAAAGTTGCAATCTCTTGTTACTAAGTAATTGCTTGCATTGTCTAAAAACGTCTACAAATTTCTCCAATAGCATAATTCTCTCTAATATCTTCGTGGGAAGTACTAGCGTAACATTGTAATATTAATTAATAAGAAACTTGTTTAACTTTATATAAACAACAATATATAAATTATTTGTATTATATTAACAATACAAAAACAATTATTGTAGTTATTATTTATTAATAGAAAACTAAAGCTTTTATTTAATCCAATAGTAAATATCTTTGTTATATAATAAGAAGATATTATTAAAGTAAAAAATCTAATTAATATAATATTTAATTTAATTTTTGCATTTAAATTATAAATATTTTTCGAAATAATTGTAATGCCAAATATTATAACGTTTTATAAGTAATTTCAAGATATTTGTATAAATAATATTTTTTTATTGTTTATAAAAAATCTTTTACTTTTTGTTTATAAAAAAATACTTTTTGCAATTAACAATAATGTTTTAATTTATATATTAAATATAAAAAATATAATTAACGCAATATTTTTGTTCGAAAAATATGTATAATAACGTTAACAACAAAATTCTATTATTATTAAATATAATAATTGTAAAATAAAACAAATCGAAATAATTATAAAAATATATTGAAATTTTTATTACTTATATATAATTATTGTAATTCTTTTCTCTTATAAAGCAAAATATAATATAAAAAATAATATTTAAAATAATAATTTCAACAATAATAAGAAGAAATATTTTGTATTTATTTATTTTATATATATAATTTATTATTAAAATTTTTATATTTAAACAAAGCAATTTTTGCATAAATTTAAATATAAAAAACAAAAATTACAAATTGTTATTATAATTTTTTTTTCTCCAATTAATATATTATTTAAATAATTTTGTTAAATATTAAAGAATTTATTAATATTGTTTTAAAAATAATGTTTGCATTTCAAATATCTTGTAATTTAAAAATAAATTTTTCGAAGTTTAAATATAACTTTTTTAAAATTAAATTAATTTTGCTATTTTTATATTATTTTTTCTAAAATTTACTTTGTATTTTTAAATTTTTTAAAACTTTTTTTCAATATAATATAAAGATGGATAACTTTATAAAAAATAATTGTAATTAAAATATTTAATAATAAAGATTTAATTATTTAAATTATATTTATCTTCGAGATTATTATTTAATTTTGCAATTATTTTGAAAAAACATTTATTATATTAATTACTAGTTTAATAATAATTGTTTTCTTTTTATTTAATTTTGTTATTACAATTATAAGTAATTTAGTACTTTATACAAATATTTTATTGTAATTTTTGATTATTATATAATCTTATATTGTTATATACTTATTAAAATTTAATATAAACAAATTGATTAATATTCTTTTATAATATATATTAAATAATAATTGTAATTTTATAATTATAATTAATAAAACTTTTAATATAAATAATAAGAAAAAAATTGTGGATGGAAGATCCGGGTCCAGCTGTAAAAGACGGGAAGTGGGCGGCTAGCCCACCCGTATAAGGAGGGAACCTCTTTCCCTCCAGGCGCCAGCCAAACTTATTTCTTTTACTTCTACGGGCGCGATCCGGACCAAAGGACATTGAGGACTCGACAGGACAATACAGGACATACAGGTTGAATACAGGTTGATTAAGGGAACTCACAGGATGGGAGGGGAGCAGTCGAAGCAGAGGTGTCGACGGACGGAAGGCCTTCCCCACCTCTCTTCAATAGATGGGTCCACCTGTAACTTCACGTTCCAGGCTGCCTGGAACCTGACGTCATGCTTGGGTTCCAGTCGGCGAATAGGAGTGAAGAAAGAGGGTGATGACTCACCTGTCCCTTTCTTCTTAACCACTGAAGTGTCTCAGGTTCCACGTTCCAGCGCAACAATAATAACAATAAATAGATTAAATTTTAAAAATTACTTAATTAGATTTAGTAAGAAGAAGTAATATAATAACAAAGTAAGAATAATATATATCTAGTAATTATCTTTTAATATTGCTATCTCTTTTGTTGTCGTTAATTCTCTTCTCGCATTATATAATTAATATAAAGTTTTATTTTTTAAATTTTTTTAAATTCGATTAACTTCTATCTTGTTATTAATTCTTTTAATTTTTGTGTTATATAACTTAAATTTTCTTTTTTAGAGTTAAAATTAATAATCTTTTGTATTCTTTTGATTTTTTTACATTTAAGATTTTCTTAAAATTTATTTATTTTTCTTTCTCTTTAATCTTGTTGTTCGACAAATTATTCGAAACTCGATTTTTATTATTTAACAATTGTTCGAAATTTGATTTTAAATATTCGACAATATTAAATAAATATACTTGATATTAATTGAGAATCGAGAATTAATTAAAATATTATTTGCTATATATTTGTTATTTCTTTGTATATTATTGCTTTTTTAGCTTTTTTATTTTACAATTTTCGATTATTCTCTTTTATTCGACAAATTTGTTCTCTTATTCGATATATATCGAAAACTTTAATTTTATTCATCAAATAATATTTAATATATATTTAATATTAATCGAAATCTATATTTAACAAATATTTAAAATTAATTAAAGTTAATTAAAAACATTAATTAAAAGACTTAATATTATTTTGTCGAAATTTGCAAATAAAAGAAAGAAATAATATTATAATTCTAAATTAAATAAACTTTGTTTTTCGATTATTTTTCGAGTTTTTGTTCTTTAGTCTCGAATATATTATAAGTAACGTCTAGCGTCTTAATATTTATAATATTTATATTTATTTCTTATATATAGTTAGTTTTGCATAACTAGTATTTTCGTCAATTAACTATATACTAGTTATTATAGTTATAATTCTAATAGAAATCTTAAGAATAACGTTTCTAAAGACAAAGTTAATAGTTATATAACTATCTAGATTAGAGAAGTTATATAAGATATATAATATTAATCTAGCGAAGACAAGTCTAGAGTAAAAAGAATTATAAACAAAGATAATAATTACAAAATAAAGAATAGATTATATTGTAAAGTATGTATAGTTCTTATATAGAATAATAGTTTTTCTTCAAGTACTTTTAGTAATAAATAGAACTTTCTTAATATATATTAAGATAATTACTAGATATATATTATCTTACTTTATTGTTATATTATTCTTACTTTGCTATTATATTACTTCTTCTTACTAAATCTAATTAAATAATTTTTAAAATTCAATTTGTTTATTGTTATTATTATTATTGTATTCTATTATTTTTCTTATTAATCTTTTCTTTTATTGTTTATATTAAAAGTTTTATTAATTATAATTATAAAGTTGCAATTGTTATTTAATATATATTATAAAAAAATATTAATCAATTTGTTTATATTAAATTTTAATAAATATATAACAATATAAGATTATATAATAATCAAAAATTACAATAAAATATTTATATAAAGTATTTATATAAAGTATTAAATTACTTGTAATTGCAATAATAAAATTAAATAAATAAAAATTATTGTTAAATTAATAATTAATATAATAAATGTTTTTTCGAAACAATTACAAAACTAAATAATAATTTCGAAAACAAATATAATTTAAATAATTAAATTTTTATTATTAAGTATTTTAATTATAATTATTATTTTATAAAGTTATTTGTTTTTATATTGTATTGAAAAAAAGTTTTAAAAAATTCAAAAATATAAAACGAACTTTAGAAAAAATAATGCAAAAATAACAAATTTAATTTAATTTTGAAAATTTTTTGTTTAAATTTCGAAAAATTTATTTTTAAATTGCAAAATATTTAAAATACAAATGTTATTTTTAAAATAATATTAATAAATTTTTGAATATTTATACAAATATTAATAAAATATTTAGTAAAATTATTTAAGTAATATATTAATTCGAAAAAAAAAAATAACAAATTATATTTTTGTTCTTTATATCTAAATTTATGCAAAAATTGCTTTATTTAAATATAAAGATTTTAATAATAAATTATATATATAAAATAAATAAATAGAAAATATCTCTTTTTATTATTATTGAAATTATTATTTGAATATTTTAAACATTATCTTTTACGTTAAATTTTGCTTTATAAGAGAAGAAAATTATAACAATTACATACAAGTAATAAAAACTTTAATATATTTTTATAACTATTTTAATATATTTTATTTTACAATTGTTATATTTAATAACAATAAAATTTTGTTAATAATATTATTATATATATTTTTCGAACAAAAATATTGCGTTAATTATATTCTTTGTATTTAATATATAAATTAAAATATTATTATTAATTGTAAAAAGTATTTTTTTATAAACAAAAAATAAGAATTTTTTTACAAACAATAAAAAATATTATTTAAATGCAAAAAATAAATTAAATACTATATTAATTAGATTCTTTACTTTAATAATATATTTTTTTTTTGACTTATAGATAGACTGATTGTTGGATCGGGTTTCGGTTCCGACTTTTGGAATCGAAATTCGACTCGAATTTTTAGCGTAAAACCAAATGGTTAAAAACGTCAAATAGAGCTATTTAATTAGCTCGCTTAGAACAAATTAGCGCAAATTCTTTCGCTTAAGCGTTAAGGAATCGAACTTGACGTCAAGAAATCGAATTACGTAATAAATTCGGATTTTCGCGATTAGTCTACTTATAGATATTGAGTTTAACAAAAATTTCGATATTAATAAGTAGTATTAAAGAATTATTATTAGCATAATATCTATATTTTATCTTGATTCCTAAAAATAAGTTGTAAACATCGCTAGTACAATATTGATAAATAGACGAGAAGCAAATATCGCATTTTCGCAAAAAAATTCAATTAAAACAAAGAATATATATAAGAAAATAAATAAGTTGCGAATATTCTATAAATTTAACGAACAAAAAAACAATAAATTAATATTTTGAGAAGAGTTAAGAAGATTAACAAGTATAACAAAGATACTAATATATTAATATATTACTTCGTAAACGCTTAGTTAACACATAAAAAATTAATTAAAAAGATTAAAAAAAAAAATTCGAAAAAAAGTTAATAAAAAAATAGAACGCATAAATAGTTAAATCAAAAAAGCGAACAAAAGTGCAATAGCGTCTTTTCAAAATTGCTACAATTTAAGTGTTTGCGTTGCGTTATTAATACAAAGCATATATAAGAATGTTAAGATAAAAAATCTTATTAAGAACAAGAAAAAAATAAAAAGTATTATAACAACAATAACAAAGAATTTAATTAATAGAGCAAAAAAAGTTGATATTAATAAAATACTACTTGTGCGCAAAAACATCGAAATCGTAAAAAGATAATTAAGACTTCTTATATTTAAAATAAAAATAAAGAACAATAAAAAAATACTAAAAAAGAAAGACTTTTAAATTAAAAAAATATTATTAAACGCAAATTTGCGTAATGCTAATTACGAAATAATAATACACAAAATAAGAATAAAAGAAATGCTTAAAAATATGAAAAAAAAAGAGCAAAAATATTTATTAAGATTAACAAAGACATATATTCAAATATAACAATTAAGAAAATCGAATAACTTACGAAGAATAACTAGCAAAAAAAATATGCGTTGCTAGTTGTACGCATAATTAACGCGAAAATAGCAAACAAGCTTATTAATAATAAGATATATTACAAATTAAATATTAAAATTACGCAATTTTACGATTTAAATTACAAAATACACTAATGTTAAAAATATTAAAACTATAATTACAAAATATATAATTACAAAAATAGTTAAAGATAAGTTTACTACGCGTAAAATTATTGCTTTAAACATTGCTTATATAAATAAATATAAAATATATAAAAATATAAGATATATTAAGACAAATATAGAATATTCGACTCGCAATATTATAAACAACAAATCGAAAAAAAAAGAATCGAAAAAATTATAATAAGTAAATTAATATATTATGTTATATGCGACGAATATACGAAGAAATTAATTGTATTTACGATACAAATAAGAATATTTATTAACTTGAAAATCTTAATAAAGAATAACTTAAAGAGAAAACAAAAACATTTAACAAACGCAAGTTGTCTATTTAGCGTTATTGTTATATTAAGAAGTATTATAATAAATTATTTAATCAAAAGAACAAAACAAAACAAATTAAAGTTAACATTAATTATATTAATATTATTTTTAATCAAAAATATATTAAGTTAAATAAATGTTGCACAAATATCTTAATAAACAACAAAAAAATCTAAAAAACTTTAATATTTTAACAAAATAAATTTCGAATATTATAATATAACGTTTACAAATTTAGAAACAAAGTAATAATAACGTTGCTACAAAAGAAAAGAATAAAAAACTATAATATTTTAATAATATAGAAACTCTAACAACACAACAAAAGCTCTAAGATATATTGTTTAATAAATATTGATTTTGCGCTAAAAAATAAAAGAGACAAAACTTGCTTTTATATTAATAAAGAAATAAATAATAACACTTAATATTTGATATAATATTTTAAAGATATAAATATTATTACGTTACTAATGTATATCAATAACGCACAAATTGTCTAAAAAAAAATATATATTTATAAAATATATAACTTATCGCTTAGAAATTACGAAGCAATTTACGATAAAAAGAGTCTTTTAACAATTAAAACAACGTTGCGCATATTTAAGAAATATACTTTCGTAAAATAAAAAAAATCTATATTATTTTACGTAAAATAAATTGTTTTATTTAAGATAATACTTACTATTTAACAAATTAATTAACATAGTTATTAATGTTAACGTATTATTAACGCTATTATAAAGTACAATTACGCAAGACTATCAAAAATTTTAGACAACTATAGATTTAATATTTATAATAAATAATATTACAAATTAATTAATACAATATAAAATAAATAGAAAAATAAAAAAATTCTTAAATTATTTGTTAATAAAAACAATAATTAATTTAAGAGTATATAAAAAGTAAATACAAAGATTGCAACGTTATTGAAAAATAATAAATAAAAAAAAGTTTATTAATATGTTAAGAGAACAAATGTCAAAATTGCTATCAAATTAAAAGGTAAATTATTAGCGCATTAATAAATATATTGCTTTAATACTTAAGACATTAAAGAATATTGTCAAAATCTTTATATTATAAGCTAAATCTTATAAAATAATTAAAGCAAAATAAACAAAAAAATGCACGAAAATTGTTAAAAGTATGCGATATATAAAAAGATACTATTGTATTGTTAGCGATTAAACAATATATATTAAAGTATATAATAAAAAGAGCAAAATTATTAAAAAATAAAAACGAAAAAAATATCGAAAAATTATGTAAAAAATAGAACAATTCTTAAAGAAAGTTTTTAAATTTACGAAATAAGCAAAAAATGCAATCGCAAAAATACTAATTTAAATAATATTTTTTTTTAAACGAAGTAAAAGTGTCTTAACATTGTTACGATAACGTAAAAAAAGACGAAAATAATATTTTAAACTTATTTTTTATTATTTTCTAAAATGTTTATATAAAATATCGAAAATTTCGTATATTTTTTTTTATTAACGATAACGCTTTATTAATATATTATAAACTTAAAAGAATTGTATACAAAGCAGCTTTTAACAAAATTTTAAAGTATATAGATTATATAAATAGAATAATGCGCAAACTTATTAACGAAATATCGAAGCAAATATATTTGTTGTTCGAAAGATATTTGCGAAAGAAAATATAATTAATTTAGTTTAAAAGCGCAATTACAATAGTATTATAAAAATTAAATAAAAAAGATTATTTTAATGCAAAAATCTATAAATTGATTGCATTGTTCGATACGTTAAATAAAATATTAAAATTAATTATATCAAAACGCTTGCGCAACGTTGTCGAAATCTATAATACAATATTGAATACGCAAATAAAAGTTTGTTAATATAAATTAATAAATACAATTTTATAATTTATTATTAAAAAGATATATACAATATAAAGTAATACAAAAAAGAGAATAATTTTGTTGTTAAATTTAAACAACAAAGATGTCTTCGACAATATAGCGCACAATTAGCTTTTGCATAATATAAGAAGAAAAAATTCTTATATTGTTTCTTAAATTTGTAAAGAATTTTTTAAAAAATTAACACATTACAATTGTAATTAATAACTATATAACAATAAAACACAATATAGATATCAATATATTATAGAGTTTTTTGTTATTGTTTATATTATACTTGTTTTACAATGCAAATTTATTAAAAATATATAACAATATTAAGTTACAAATTAGTTTTATAAACTTCGTAAACAATATTAATATTTTAATATACAAAAAATTAACAAAGCGCAATTGCAAAATTCTAAACGAAATATATAACAAATGCGAGCAATAAACGCAAACATATAACATTAAATTCTTAAAAATAAAACATAGATTAATTTACTTTTTAAAAATATTTAAGTGCTTTAATATAAACGTCTACGTAATATTAGCGAAACATTAAGTTAACTCAAAGTTAAATATTAAAATGTTAGAAATTTAATTAAATTTCAAATTAAAATAAGCGACTTATATACGTTATATCGAAGCAAAATTAATAATTAAACAAAAAATGTTGCAAACAATTACTAACTTTATTTGAGATTTGTTAATAATAACAAGAAAGCAAATATATTTCGCAATAACACAATTTATACTTAGCTACAAAATTACTATATAATATACGTCGAAAAAAGTAAAAAATTATCAAAAAAACTTAAACACTAAGCTAAAATTAATATAAAAAAAGATATTAAAACAAATTATTAATATTTATCGAACAATATTAATTAACACTTTGTAAATAAAAATTAATACAATATTTATAAATATTTATTTACGCAAAGTAATACAAATATTAATAACAAATATAATTTAAAAAAAATAAACAAAGTTATTAAAGCAACAATTTAATTTTAAAAAAAGATTAAAAATTAAAGTTGCGCAAAATATCTTTACAATTAAAGAGAAAATAAATAAGTAAAATACTTAAAATAATAAAAATAAAACAAAGTTAATTATATACAACAATCTTATAAATAAAATTGTCAAAAATAATTATAATTAAGAACAAAAAAATATTTATAAGATAATATAATAACGATATTTTCGCATTAACTTAGAGAGTCTACTTAGATAATAACAATAACAAAGACGATATTACAACAATTACAATAAAAGTCGATTAAAAAAGAGAAAAAAAATTTGAAAAATTAATTATAACGCTTATTTATTATGAAGAATTAAAAGAACTTGTTGCAAAAGTAAAATATCTCGCAAATATAACAATAATAAATCAAAAATATAAAAAAAAAAAATACAAAATATATAGCGACAATTAAGTCTCTTTAAAAGTAATAAAAATAATAAGATTTACAATAGTTTAAATGCGTCTTTAACGAATATAAGTCGCATGCGAAAATATTAAGCGTTAAGAAATTAAGCTTAAATTATATTAAATAGCAAAATACGCAAAAGTGCTTAAAAATAAAACGATAAACAAAATAGCAAATAACGTTTACAATATATTTTTTCTGTTGTTAAAATATTAGCGATGCAAAATCGCAACGCGATTTGCATTTATATAAAAATAAATCAAAAAAAGATAAAATAAAATTTAAAGAGCAAAATCGAACGCAATTTACTATTGAAATTTAGTATTAAAGATAACATATTAATACTTAAGATTATATAAAAGACGCACAAAGTTATATAGTGCAATTCTAATATAGCTACGTATAAGCAAGATCGACTTTAATTAATTTTTATACGAAAAACAAATATTTAATATCGCTACAACAATATACGAATGCGACAAAGATCGCATATTAATAAAATATATATTGTTAATATATTTAAGATTAAAAAAAAAGCGAAAAGCAATATAATAAAAAAAGAATATTATAAATATAAAGAAACTTCTAAAAATTATTAGCGTCGTAATAACAACAATACGTATAATATTTTTAATTGATTTATTATATCAATTTAGAGTTACGAAGTCTCTTAAAAAGAAGAAGAAAAATAAATAAAAAAGAAGCAAGTTTATAGAGTTTTCGCATTAAAAACAATTATAATATAGAGCGCAAAAAATAGTAATCTAATAGAGAAAAAGATCGTTGCGACAACGTAGCGCCTATAATAGTATAGAGAGTTTCGCATAGACTTACACTAGATGTTGAATCGAGTAAGAATTAAAAAAAAATTTATTGCGTAATAAAGATATCTATTATTAAATTAAACAAGAACTTTAGTTTTCTATTAATAAATAATAATTATAATAGTTATTTTTGTATTGCTAATATAATATAGATAATTTATATATTATTATTTATATAAAGTTAAACAAGTTTCTTATTAATTAATATTACAATTATAAGCAAAAGTTTAAAAAACAAAGACTTGTTTGTTTTCTTCTTACTAAGTTTAATCGAGTAATTTAACAATTTCGTAAACAAATTAAATTAACAAGTTAAAAAAACTTATAAAAGATACTTAATTTTGTGTTTATTTATTATCAATTTTAATATATCTTCTTATTAATCTTTTAATACAAATTTAAATTTGAAATCTATTTTTTATATATTTAGAATTAATCTTTATTTGCATCTCTAATTATATTTGAAAACTACTTATATAGAAAATTAAAATATTTAAAATTTGTCTCTTTATTTTTGTTTTTCTTATATCTTCTCGTTTATCTTGCTAATAATTATTTTGTTAACAATTTTCTTATTTATTATGTTAAGTAAAAAATTAATTGTTAAAATCTAATCGAAAAGTAAATTGAAAATTAATTTAAAAATAGACGTTATTTGCTAAATAAAAATTTCAAAAATTATTTAATAATAATATTATAATTGCGAAGATGTTACTTATATTTTATTTAATAAGTCTTGTAAGCAATTTTTTAATTTAACAATAATAAACTTTTGCACGCGTAATATATTGTTAAAATCTAATTTATTTTTAGATAATAATAACAAAAATTTTGATAATATTTTTTGCATTTTTTTTATATTGTTGTCTTTTATCGTATAATTTAATTTATTTTTTTATTTTATTATTGTTTGTTGTTGCAATAATTTTATAAATTTTTAATAAAAATATATATTTTTTAATTTTAAGACGTTATTATTTATTTAATTGTATTATTGTTTTTGTATTTTATAAATATATAACAATTTTATTATTTTTATAAAAATATTAATACAAAACACAATAATAATAAACTTGTCTTTAAGATATTTAAACTATATATTAATTATTTTAAAAACAAATAATATTACTTAAATAATAAGATTGCAAAAGATAAATATATAATATAATAGTAAAGTAAGAATAATATAATAGCAAAGTAAAATAATATGTGTCTAGTAATTATCTATATTAACTTACGACATATTTTATTTATTTTTATTTTTATTTAGTATAATAGTAACTTCTAGAACTAGTAGTAATACTTCGTTTAATAATTATAAGAGTCTTAGCTTTATATTCTTATAAAATAAAGTAATATTTATTTTAACAATTCTGTTATAATTATTCTCAAAGATAGTACTAGATTAAGCTTTAATAAATACTAGAAAGAGAAGTTTTGCAATAAAGAGCGCTATAGAGATTGTTATAATTAATAATATATTTATATCTTATACTCTTAACTAGATTACGCTTATTATAGAATTATCTATATAAATACTATATATAGTTAGTCGAAGTCTATCTAGTAGAAAAGTTATTATTCTCTAAAAAGAGTAAATATACGCTTTAGATTAATATAGAAATTTCTAGAGAAAATACTAGAATAAGATAAAGTAAGATT
>JAABUZ0100000314.1_pt1 | contig 123649 bp, 23 predicted proteins | sample 5562091 | NCBI WGS metagenome assembly JAABUZ01 (sample SAMN12813069, study PRJNA571459) | rock metagenome | isolation source: Antarctica rocks | place: Antarctica: Victoria Land, Linnaeus Terrace sud | collected 2015-12-21 | reverse complement strand
TTGTTATATATTTATATTTATATAATATATAAGTTTAGTCTAGTTAACGCTTGCATTAAAAATATTTCAATTCAAATATATAACTTTTGTTATTTTAAATTTCTAATTGAACTTACAATTTAAGTATATTGTTATAGTATAAGCGAAATATATATTAAGTATAAAAGAACTATATACTTTTTGACAAGTCAATATATATTAATTAATATATTATTAGTATTAGAATTTGTAACTAAATATACTTAGTCTATACTATATATAAAAATAAAAATATAGTTGCTTACTCGCGTTAGTATAGTATATATATATATATAATATTGTAACTAAAATATTATTGTTATTTAGTATAAATTTAGTATAGATTTAGTTAATATTAAATAAAGTATATAGACAACTAACAATTAATTACAGTAAAAATTATTTCGCATATTTAATTATTTTTTATAACAATATTACAGTTGCTTATACTTAGTATATATTGAGTTACAATAAAATTTATAATACTTATATAGTCGAATTAAATAACAATATGCAAGTTTTAAAATTAGATATCTCTATTAATTTTTAATATATATTGCACTTAAATAGAATTATTTTTGATTATTATTTTGTTTCGAGACTTTTAATATAGATATTGCTTATATTTAGCATAAACTTAACTTAAATAAAAAATAGTTATTTGTTAATATTATTTTGCTCTTATGTATATTTAGTTTAATCTAAATATAGACTTAGTATATATTTAGCAAAAATTGTGCTATAAATTAATATTTATTCAGAGATACAAAGTTTCGAATTAAAAAAAAATATAAGTCTTAATAAGATAGTAAACGTACGTTATATATAAACTTTGCATATACTTACTATAATATATATCGAAAATCGAGAAGTTTATTGCGTTAATAATCTAAATATTATTGTAATAAATTTTAAGATTAATAATCTAATTAATAATACTTATACTAAGTATATATTGAGATCTTTGTATAAGAATAATTTCAAAATAATTTCAGAATATACTTTATAAAAATTAGAAATATGTACTAAATCTATATAGATAATTAGAAAAGATAAAAATAAAAGATACAAAAACAATATTTTAATTTGACAAAAAATACTAGTAACTTTAACAAACTTAATATTTTGAATTTATTTAAGTCTAGACTATACTATACATATATTAAATATATATTTAGATTGCGTCTTGTATTAATGCGTAATTTTCGATATACTTAAATACTTAAGTCTTTGTCAATATTAAATATATAATTAGTTTAGCAAGTCTATATTGTAACTTTGTAATTAATATATTTATTTTCGAAAGTTAATATTCAATATATATTATGCTTGTATATTAATAATATATTTATTTTCGAAAGTCAATATTTGATATATGCTATGCTTCATCGGCAATTCGGGGAAGCGACCCCTGTGGCACAATGGCTCCACTGAGTCGACATCGGCCCGAGAGAGTATCGTGACATCTCGCGCTAGCCTATTAGGGTAATTTAAACTGTTTGTTAAAATTTAGATTGTTTTGTAATTAATTTGAAATTTTAAGCCCAATCGGGTTAGTATTGCGTACAGAGTACAGAATCAATATTTGAACTAGAAAAAGATTTTAAAAAAAATTGTTTTCAAATATTAATTCTGTACGTAATACTAACCCAATTAGGCTAAAAATTTCATATTAATTACAAAACAATCTAAATTTTAACAAACAGTTTAAATTACCCTAATAGGCTAGCGCGAGATGTCACGATACTCTCTCGGGCCGATGTCGACTCAGTGGAGCCATTGTGCTACAGGGGTCACTTCCCCGAATTGCCGATGTTGTATATTAATAATACATTTATTCTGGAAAATTGATATCTAATATATACTATACTTGTATTTAATTCTTTCTTTAATATTTTAGTATCTTTAATTGTTATATATTGTGTTTATGCCCAATATATACAAAGATTATTTCGAATCGAATATTGGATTCGAGATAATTTTATCTCGAGTCAGAGATCTGCATTTAAGATAAGCTATAATTCGACAATTTATTCTTCTTTCAACTAAAATAAATTTGACGTATATCTTGTCTAAATTTAGTTAAAACTTAACTAAGATTATATTTGTAAAAAATTTATTTTTCTCTTAACTAGAACAAATTTAATATATATCTTGCTTAGATTTGATCGAAATCTAACTAAAATAACATTTGTAAACAATTTATTTTTTCCTTAATTTAGTTAAAATAGATTTAATATATATTTTGCTCAAATTTGATTAAAATCTAGTTAAGATTGCGTTTGTAAACAATTTATTTTTCTTTTAACTAAAATAAATTTAATATATATCTTGCTTAAATTTGATTAAAATCTAGCTAAAATAATATTTGTAAACAATTTATTCTTCTCTTAATTAAAATACATTTAATATATATCTTATTCAAATTTAATTAAAATCTAGTTAAGATTGCATTTGTAAACAATTTATTTTTCTTTTAATTAAAATAAATCTAATATATATCTTGCTTAAACTTAATTAAGATCTAACTAAGATAACGTTTGTCTTAATATTAGTTTAAGCAAAATGCACAAAATAGCGTTGTTTGCTCTTTTTGTTATTATTAATATTTGCTAATAAATAATTGCTTTGTAAACTTAGTATACTACATAAACTTATATAAAAATTTAATTCGAAAAAATTAATAATTTGTACAAAATACAAATATTAATAATATTAACAAATTAATTAAAAGAATTCGATTTACTTTGTAGATTAGTTTGCTAAACTTAAGATATTATTTAAATATACAAGCAATTTTTTTTTCGACGTATTGCATTGTTATAAAACGATAACTTAATTTATTTAAAAGTAAAATGTTCGCAAAGAAACTAAACCAAGATAATTAGTACTTGTTAACTAATTAAAATATAAAAGAAGATACTTGTTGTTAAAAGATATCGATCTAAAATAAAAAATACAAAGATTGATAATTAAAGAAATTATTTACTCTCTTAATTATTAGCGTTATCTTAAGAAAAGCAAACATAATTAAAGTTAACTTGTCTTAATGTCTAAATCTAAAATATATGTATTTAATTGTATTAAATTTTAAATATATTTTAATTTAAAGCAAAATAAATATTAATTAGTAAATATCTTTTTATTATATGTTCGATTTCGCTATATATGCAAATTTATTATATGTTTTGTTTTGTTTATATTATTTTTGTTTTAATTCTTAAGTCGAAATCTTCTATTGCAAGATAAAATAAATTGTTGCATTAAAAAGTATTTTAACAACATTAATAACATTTTTAATATTTATTTTCGTTAATTATTAAGAATTAAGCTTTATATAGACAATGTTTTTTTGTTTAGTATACTAGAAACTTTATAAATCGAAAAGCTTATTAAGTTTCGATTATTTTTAATTGTTGATTGTTTAATTATAATACTTTTTATATTTAATTAAAAATAAGACAAGAACAACTTGCTAATTAAGTTATTTAAGCTTAAATAAATATCTTTTGAATTATCGATTATTCTTTTATCTTTGCAATAGTTTATAGAGAAGTACTTAACTAAAGCTCTTAATTGCTTGATTAATTTTGTAGAATTAACTTAACAATTTTTTCGCGCTTTAGTAGACTATTTGTTTCTAATAACACTAAAGTAACAAAGAAAGTCTAGAGATAAATTTCGATTAAAATATTAAATAATATAATAGAGTTCGAAGACTTTGCGTCGACTATAATGTTAAATATAACAACAAATTAAAAACAAAAAATTAAACAATTATATTTTACTTTTTTAATAATTATTTATAATCTCTTGTTAATAATTTTTATAATATATAATTTATTAACAACAAACACAACGCATTATTAAGATATTTTTTTATAACATATTTGCAAACTTAATAGTAGCAATTATATATTGCATTAAATACAAGTCTTAAATTTAACTTTTTTAATTTTTTCGAATACTTAACAATTTTATTAACAAACTATTAATGCAAATTGCTCTAATTTTTGATCGTTTTGTTTATAATTTGCATTTTGTTATAAACTTAGTTTTAACAAAGAATAAAAAGAAATTTGTAAAAAGTAACAAGACATAAATATTAACAAACTTAATGTCTAAATTTTTCAAATTAACATAAATTTTAATTGCAATAAATTATTTTTTAATATTAGTTTTTAATACGAAAAAGACAATTACTTTATTGTTTGATTTATTGTTAAAAAATATAAACTCTAAATAAATAACAAATTATTTTTTAGAAACTTGCGATAAAGAGCAATTGTTTTTCAGTAGTATAGTTTTCGAACAATATTGTCGAAACTTTAGCTATTATAGTTATTTTTGTCGAATTTCTTGTTACTTTATTTATAATTACAATCGAAATAAAATTACAATAATTGCTTAAGTTATATATAGTTTGTTAATACTTGTTTTTAAGTTATTTGTTTTTGCAAAAATATAATGTCTTCTCTAAACTTATTTTATTAACAATTAAATTGCTCTATTAATTGTTAATATTATTGTTTAAACAAACAATAATAATTATTAAATGCAATTATTAATAAAAGAGTTCAAACCATAAAAAAAACAAGAGTTATTTGGCTTTTGCAATTGTTATTTCGAAAGTAATTAAATAAACAACATTAATAATTCGAATTTAAAGTTTTTCGAAGAAATGCTTCGAAAACTAATCGATTTATTTAATTGTAGTATTAAATCGAAAATCAATCTTAGTATTAATAAAAGAGAGCAACTAACTAACTAATTGTTCTTTTTAATACACAATAATACTAAATTGATTTGCACTTATATTTTCGATATTATCTTTTAATATCTTATTTTATATATATGTTATTTCGAATACATATTTTAATACAATCTTTTATATATAACTAGTTTCTTTGTCTTTTATAATCTCTAATATAATATCAATCTTAATTTTTAAGATTTAAATAATAATTTTTTTTGTTGCTATTAAATTTGTTCAAAGATTTGTATAATGCAAGCATATAACTTATCTCGAATGCAAATCTCTTACTCGGAACAAGCTTCTCTCGGGTAGAAGTTACTATTCGAAAGAAACTTTGTCTATATTAAGTCTATACTTAGTATAGATCTTTCGAATCAAAAAAAATTATAACAATCTTCGCTTGCAATCGAAATGCATGTTTTATATATATATAGCTTATATAGAGTATAAATTTCTTTATTTAGTATTAGATAAAAATTAATACTTAAAGTTTTGCTTCTTCTTAATATACATTAGATACAAACTTAATCTTGTATATCTATTGCATTTTTAAAATTGTATAAAGTCTATAACGCGCAATTAATCAAAGTTTAAAAACAAGATTTTTGTATTATAGAATCTAAATTTTGTTATAATATAGATTGCTTTCAAACATAATATAAGCTCGATATAATTTTTTATTTGCGCAATTTAGCTACTTATTCTATATATATATTATATTTAAGCTTAGTCTATATTTAATTTAAATCTTAATAGCAATATATCTTTTAATAGTACTAGCAATTTTTTTGTTTTTAATATCTATATATTTCCTAGCAAGAAGAATTCTCTTATATTTGAGAATCTTGCAAATTAAGATTAACAAGCAATTTCGCAATAAATAAATAGAATTAAGATTTACTTTATACTTATTATATACTAGCTATTTGCTAAATATCTAAGCAAATTTTAAATCTTAATAATATTAACGCTTTTAAGTCGAATACACTATTAAGTAATTAAAATGTTAACAATAATATTTCTATAAACAATTAAGAAAATTAAAATATATTAAACAATTAAGATCTTATTAGTTTCAACAAACTATTATTTATAAAACTTAAAAAAATAGATTCTTTTTTATACTTTATATCTATTGTATATTGAACTAAAATTTATTATATATAGAGCTTTATTAATGTTAATAAAATTGCAATTATCTTTGAAGAATACAATCAAGTAGTTGTATTAAAGATACAAAACTATTACAATATTCTAGTATATTTATATACGTATCTAAAGAAAATTCTTTATTTCGTATATAGAAAAAGCACAATATTAGTTAAGATCTTAATTAATATATTTATTAAAACATTAATTAATATATATATATTTAGTATATGTTTAATTTAAGTATAATATAATTCTAATTAATATTAAGACTAGATTTAATTCTTCATTGTTGCAACTAACTTTAAGATTATTTAAGCTGCTCTTTTACTTCTAAAAATTAAGAAAAAAGATAAAGTAAACAAGATTTAATATTAAAGCTTTAAATGTTTCGAAATCAAATATTGCAAATACGCGTATTCGAATATACTATATATATAATTTAGTATACAATAGAGTTAAGCTTAAGAATATTAACAATTTTCGACAATACTTTATTTAATTAATATATACAATAAATACTAGCTATTGCATAAAGATCTAATATTATAAATTTCTTAAGAAATAGCAAGATTAACGCACACGTTATATATATTTCGGATTTATAACTTGCGTATACAAGAATTAAGAGTTTGCTATATAAGAGATTTATAAAATAAATTCTTACTTAATCTATATTGTTTATAAGCTAATCTTATAGATTTGTTAAGTTAAATACTCTTTACTTTTTGATACAAAACTATAATATACAAATCGAACAATTAATGCAAACTTAATATATATTAATATTAATTATTTTTGTATTTTGATAGACTACAAGTTATAATAATATACACAAAATTATATTTTTATTAAATATTTAATTTTTAGAAATTTTATTTGCAATTAGTTCTATTTTGATACAAGTTTAATATATACTAAATATATATAAAATTTAATTATTCTTAGAAAAGCAACAAAATTAAGATTAATATATACAATATATAATTAAATATCTATATTTCTATTAATTAAAAACAATTTCTATTCTTTATACTAATTGTACGCAAAGATTATATTTATTATCTATTATATTCTATTAAAATATCTCGAGAAATTGTCGATAATATAATTGCAACAATTAAACAACAAAATTTATTGTCTTTAACAACGCATAAGTGTAGGGCTCCTAGAATAATAGATGTCTTGAGTCTTATTAAGTCAAAAGATTATAGTAATTACGATCTAACAATATAATTGCCATCTATTACACATATATACTAGAAGGATTGCCTCTATGCGTTCGAGAGACGAGCCCAACAACATAACAATTATCTTCCCTCTTGAATTTACGTTTATAAGAATAAGTTAAAGAAAGTCAAATCGAACGACGTTCGCAACATATCTTCTCTAGTTTATTAGTACTATAAATAGATTCTTAAGGCCAAGATAATCTTGTAAGCACGATCTAAAATTCCAAGACTTAACAAATATTTTACGAATCGAATTTACAATCTAGCAATTTTGATCTCTACACTCGTTAGATCGTGATTACTCTATAGCGTCCCTAAAATAATAAATGCCTCGAGTCTTACTAAGTTAAAAGATTATAATAATTACGATTTAACAATCTAATTGCTATCTATTACACATATATACTAGGAGGGTTGTCCCTACGCGCTCGAGGGGCGAGCTTGACGACATAACAACTTACTGTAAGGCTATGTACGAACGTGTAATAAGACGTCGCTACATCGACGCACTAAAGACGAGACTACATAGTATGTAGAATTGCAATTTAGAAAGACATTAATTTGTAAAAATTCTAGAAGAGAATTCTTAAAGAGAAAACTCTATATAATGTCAAGTTGTTACTATAATAACTTGACACTAATAACGTGTCTATTAATTATTGAAGACTAGTATTACAATTGTCTCTCTCTTTTGAAGTTTAGTTCTTAAGATTAATGTGTTATAACAACGTTCTATTTGCGCGATTACGTCGATCTTTTATTAAGTTTTCTTTAAAATTTTCTAAGATTTAATTAGATAATAAGCAATATCTTATATCTTTATATACGACGCATTTTCTAGTTTATATATTTTTTTGTCAAGATTGCAAGACGTTTATAAAAGAGATTTTTTAATCTTTTCTTTTATTTTTTTTAGATATTCGAAGTGAAGTTAAGAAGCGACAATAACTTCTCTTGTATACTATTGCAAAACGCTATATTGTTTGTTATAAATATTTTACTATATATTAATTTTAAGTTAACAAACAAAAAGATCTTTTGTTTTTTTGTTTTAAAGCGCAAATATATTTTTAATTGTTATATTATTGCGTTATTATTGTAACAAATACTTAACAATAATACATTACAATTTATTTAAATCTTATAAATTCTAAGTTTAGCTTAACTTATTATTTGAATAAACTATTTCGATTTTCTTTGTTCGATTTAATCGAGTTAGCGCAATTAATTCGCAAGTAATATTTATTAATAGCATTATCATAATTTTTCTTTTCTTATATTATTTCTTCAATTTATGATTAATAGATAAATGCGACGTTCTTTGAGTTGTTCTAATGTTAACAACAATATTGCGCATAAATCTTGTATTTAATATAAATTTTCTTAGTTATTTTAATATATTGCAATCTTTTTTCGATAAAGATAATTGTAAGTTTTTATTGATTTTTCGCTATTATAGTAGCAAATTAATTATATAAGCGATGCTTTAACAAGATTTTGTTGTAAGTAAAATTAATAAAAACAACAATATTAATCAAAATAATTCTTTTTACTCTTTTTGTCTATGCGCAAGCGCAATATTTTTTCTTCTTTTGTCTTTATTGCTTGCGATATCTTGTTCGTATCGACAAAAGTATTAATTACTAAATATATTTTTAACTTTTGTTTGCTTTGCAATCTAAATAATATGCAATATATTAAACAAAAGAATATTTGCTATAAATATTGCGCTTTAAAGCGCAAGATTGTAAATTGTCTATATACTTTTATATTTAATTTAACTTATTAGTGTGTTCTTATTGTTATTTAATATATTAAACAAGTTAATACTTTATTAAAGTTTAATATATATATCTTCGATAAAAACAAAACTAAAATTAATTAAATTGCGTTTGTTTTGCAAATGCGACATTGTCTTATTGCTATATATATATAACAACAAAAAATCAAATCGATTTCGCATTCGATTTACAAGAATTTTCTAATTAATATTAATGTTAAACTAGATTATTTATGCAATATCTAGCAAGAGATATTCGACATAATATATTATAGAGCAAATCTTAATACTCTTTCTTTGAAGAAATTAAACAAAAACAATAAATTTATATTTAATAGTATTGTTGCAAACAACAAATTTAAAAGTTTGTAAATTTTGTGTAATCTAGTAACTTTATTAAGAACAATATTATTTGTCTTGTTCTTACTAGTTAGATTTCTTTAAAAAAGAGCGACATAAATATCTAGATAAAACTCTTCTTGTATATTATAGTTGTTTCGACAATTTGTATATTTAATTCGAATATATCGAATTGCTTGTTATTAAATAAAAGCATCTAAAGTAAGATAACTTTTTTGTTCGATAATATAAAAGCTAATAATTAGAAGATCGAATCTTATTTATATTTTCTCGCAAGTATTATATTTTTGCAATCTCTATATAGAATTTATGCTCGAAAGATTATTGTTCAAAATATGCTTTTATTATGCTTAAAATAATAAAATTAATTGCGTTTTAAGAGATTGAGTTTTCTTATTCTTGTTATTAGTAGTTTATTTTTGCAATATTTGTGCATTATCGAAAACAATTAAGTAACAACAATAAAAAATCTAATTAAAAGAAATTTGCATAATTAATTGTAAATAAAATATTAAATCTTGTATTAAATTATACGTATGCGAGAACTTTTTATTAACGAAGATTAAATAACAAAAGCAATTAGATTTGAGTATACTTTATATTGCATTTTTATAACTCTTAATATTTAATTAACTTATTAAGAGAATTATAAAATTATTTATATGCATTATCTATATTATTGTTGTGTCTTAAGTATGTGTAATAACATTAAATTTTACTTTTTATTGTTAAAATTCTTTTTGCAAATACGAAGTTTTAATTATCTTATCTTTGCAATTAATTTTTCGAGAGATTTACGCGCATTGTACTTATTAAGTTCTTCTCGCATTCGCGAGATAATTTCTTGATATTTAACTATCTTTATCTAGTAAAAATTCTTTTTATCGAATAAAATATTACGACTTGCTATATCTTAACTTATAATTAAAAATATCTTTTACTTTTTACTTCTTATTTTTGTCGATTAATATTATATTTTTCGAGGCGACAATATTTAAGTTACGATAATATAATTTTAGTAATAAAATATAAAAAATAAGATAAATATATTATTTAACAAGAAAACGCAAGCAATATATTTGCAAGTTAATTATATTTTCATTTTAAACAATCTTGTAAACTTGTAAGATAGCTTCTTTTTCAAACAAATATTTAGAAGATTTTTGATAAAAAGCATAATTTTATTATCGACTTAATTTTTTTTGAAGTAATCTTTTTATTGTAATTTCAAGTCTATATTTGTTGCGCAATTTATAGATAATTTATCAATTAATTGCGTTTATTTTACAAAGAATTAATTTGCTCTTAAGCAATAGAAATATCTAAACAATTCTTGTTGTTCTAGTTAAATCGAAAATTTGCAACAAATTTAAATATCGACTCAAACGATAATATTTTAACTAACGTATACAATGCGCTATTGTAAGTATATTAAGTTAAAGCTAATAACAAATCTTAATTGTCTTGTTTATAATTACAATAGTAACGCAAATAGTATTTTAATATCTAATTTTATCTTTCGATTTATCTATTAATTTAAGAGTAAAAAGTAATATTTAGTCTTTGTTTAATGCGTATATAATAATATATTGCGAACTAATAACTACTAGTAAAGAGTAAATTACAATCGAAAACAATTTTACAAACTTCGAGATAAATAAGCAATATTTTTTCGAACAAAATATTAGCTAAATCTTTTGTTAATTATATAGATTTAACAAAAATATATAGAGATATTTTGAAGTATCGATTGACTACTACTAGAATTGCGTTAAATATATTATTTTTGCAACAATTAGCAAGCAACTTTGTTATAAAGTTTATCGCGATCTTAATTTATAATCGAATAAAAATAGAGAAAAATATTAACTTCTTGTAAAGACAATAGCGCAAAGTTTTATTTCGCTAACAAACGTCGCAATCTTTAATATATATATTAATATTTGCAATCATTTTTAATTAATAAAACTTTTTGCTTATAAAAGTATATATCTTTTTAATTTTAAAATGCTTTGTTAAAACGTTATTATAATGCAAACGTAACAACTCGCTCTTTAGTAATATCTTGTCAAGAATCAAAACAATATAAAAGAAAAATACTATTTTTTTGTAAATTAATTAATCTTTTTTTGCGCAAATTTAATTTAAGATTTGCAACGTTAATTGTTTTTTAATTTTGAGCGCTATAGAGTTTTTCTCTTGCAACTCTTCTATTTTGAACAACAACAAAGATAAGAAAGTTTTTAAGTTTTTTTTTTGTTGTACGCAATGCAAACGTTGTTGCGACGCAATTGTTAAGTTATTGCGCTTTAAACGATATTTACAACTTCTTTCTTTTTAAATTTACTAATTGTATTTTCTCTATTTAAAGTATTTTTATTAAGAAGTTTAATTTTAAATTTTTTTTCGATTTTTAATACTTGAGTCTCGAGTTCGTTCTTATTGCATAATATTAGTGTTTAGCAAACGTCTCTTGTAAGTATTAATATTATTTTAATAGTAGCAATAGTAATATATTTCAACTTACTCTAAAGCGTAAATAAATAAATTTTATTATTTAATTCTCTTTTGTAATTAAGACGTCAAGAGAGTTTGTTAATTAAGTTTGTTTTTCTTGTGCAATATTTAATCTTAAAGTTGTATTTTGCTAGCAAAAGTGTCTATTAAGATTAACAACAATTTAGTGTTGTTATTTTTATAAAATGTAGTAAATTATTGTAATTCGTTAATACAATAATTGAATAATAATTACTCTTTAGATAGTGTTAATATTGTATGAAGTCAATAACAATAACAAGCAACTTTTAATTGTAAGTCTTGTATTAAGTCTTTGCAAAAATTATTTTTCTTAAATAGAATATTATCGAATGTTACGTTATCTAATTGATTTTTCTTATAAAGTAAATTAATTGTAATAGAATTGTTGCAATTGCAAATCTCGAAACATTATTTTAACGCAAATATAATTTTTTAAGTTAAAGTAAATTAGCATAGACGTTTGCGTAAAGATCGTAATAAGCTTTCGAAAAACTAAAATAGCATTTTTGTTAAATACAAAAAGATTATTTTGTTTGTCTTACTTATTGCTTTTTAGAAGCTTTGTTAAAGTTTAAGTAATTTTTGTATAGTATTTTACAAATTGTCGATAAAAGTTTGCAAAATCTAGAAATACTTAAAGCTTACGTAAAGTAGTAAGCTAAGATTATATTTTAATAAAGTCGACTTGTTGTAAGTTTATTAATATATTATAATTGCTTATAATATATTTTAGAAATTTAATTAAGATTATTATAAAAAAGTATTTGAATAGCTTTGCGTAAAGCTTGTAGAAGCGTAGTTTATTAAATATTTAATGTACACAATCTTAGTATCTCTCTTGTATCTTAAAGTAGATCAAAATGTTATTAAGATAAATTATACGAAAATAATTTATTAAATCTTTTAAAACTTTGTTAATCAAAATTTAAAAGATAGTCGATACGTTTGTTAGTTTAAACAACATTATTATATACTTAAAATATCTATATTGTGTTCGAAAGATTGTCTTTTACTTATTATTTTAACAAATTCGAATTTAATAGTAAATATTTTTCAAATTTAGTTTTGTAAAGTACGCGATACTTACTAAATGATTTAGCGTCTTCTTTACAAGAGAAAGAGAATATTATATTTTTAATTGTAATTGTATTAAGATTGCAATAATTAATATATAATTTTAGACTTTTATTGTTTTTTAATACAAACAATATTGATACTTTAATTTAATTAATTAATTTGTAAATTCTATTTAGAATTAAGTTCTTTAAAAGATAATTATATAGAACAATTAACTCTTGTTCGAACAAAATATATAACAAATTATAAAACAATTCTTTTCTAAAAAGCAAATCAATTTATAATTTTTCTTTTTGTACTTAAGAAAAATAAATATATTTTTAAGTTAAAGATATTATTGTAGTTCTAAATATTCTTAGTATAATATATATTATTAACTTTTTGTTAACGTTAAGATCGCAACAAATTAAAACAAATATCGAAATCTATTTCTTAAATTTTAGAAAACTCTTTAAGAATTTAATAACAATAATATTCTTTGTAATTTAATAGCTTTAAGTTAATATATATTAATTGACGTAAAAATTAGCTTCTATTATCTAGAAAAGATCGATAATAATATTGTATACAATTTTATCAAATATATAGAAAACTTGTCTCAATATATATTTTTGTCTTTTATTGTTGCAAATCTTGATTTTTGCAATATAGAATTTTACAAATTAAGTTTTCTAAATTGTAAAAGCTTTTGCTTCAATTGCAAGTTGTTTAATTTTCTTCAAATATTATATCTTTGCAAGACGTTTGTTAATGCAATTAATATAAGCGTCTCTATTAAGAAGATCTCTTTGTTTGTGTTACTTTTTGTTAACAAATATTAATAGCTTAACAAAAAGAATCTTTGTTTTGTATTTTTAATTTGCAATTGCAACTACAATTCTTGCAAGCTTATTTAGTTTTTCGAATTGTTAAAAATCTTTTTAATAAAAGAATATAATAATAATATTTTTAAGATATTTGTTTTAAAGCTTTTTTAAAAGTTGTTAATTGCATTAACTTGCAAATTATCTTTAACAAATTTAAAATATTCTCTCTAAATATATTTTTTCTTGTTACAATTGTAGCAAATGCGTTTCTCTTGCATATTTGAATTAACTTTATCAAAATTATATAAAGAAAATTTTGTTGTACTTTTTTAACAATTTTTTGTTGTCAAAATATCGCAAATCTTAGTTGTTAATATAATTTTCTTCGATTTACAATTATATAAATTCTCTCTAAAGTTATTGTGTAATCTTGAAAACAATTCTCGATTTAAAATTTTGTTCTTAATATTAAATTAAAAGAATAGAGTGCTCTTTATGCGCTATATTAGCGCAACAAGATTGCCTCTTGTCTTGAAAATTTAAGCTATATTGTTAATTTTTTTACAAAGATTTCTTCTTAAACAATGCAAGAGATAGTTATATTGTTAACGTTTAATATATCTATTAAGATTTATCTTTAATATTTTAATATAAATTACAAAGTTGTTAACGTTTTAAAATTAACTTTGCTTAATTTTCTTATACTTGCGAGAGAAGACAAAACAACAATTTTTCGAATTTTTAATAAGATTAACTAGATATTGTGTAAACTATTTCTAGTTTTACTTCTTTATTTTGATTGTTTGCTTGTTTTTATAATTTTTTTATTGCGTTGTTAACGTATCGCAAAGATATTATTAAACTTAACAAATCTTTAAGTTCTTTGTCGAAAATCAATCTTTATTGATTTCGAAGAAGTTTTTTGTACTTCAAGTTTAATTTTTTAATTTTTTAAAGTTCTTTTTGTAGTAGAGATCGAATTAAGTCGATCTTATAAAACAATTAAAGCGCTATCTCTTTAATACTAATTTGCTAATTTTGTTATTAAAGTAATCTTTGCGTAAACAACGCGAACTTGTTGCTTTAATCTTGTTTTTATAAAGCAACTTTAAAAGAAATTTTTTTCTTGTTTGAGCAATGCAAAGCTCTCGCTTTGTTTAAAGTTTACGCTTCTTTATTTTTGCTTCAACTAGAAGCTTTTTGTAGTTGATGTCTTTGTCAAATTGCAACAACTTTGTAGCGTCGTTACTCTACAAGACTTTTTCTTGTAATATAATATAGATTTTTGTAATATTATTAAAGACAAGTTAATAATTTGCACTTTTGTTGCTTTAAGAACGCTAAGATGTTGTTTATTTTCTATTGGTTTTTAAATTTTATCTTGTATTACGTGTTAAGTTAATTATTTTGTTAAACAATTGCTTATAAAGATTGAGACAAATTAATACTATAAGACTATATACAGAAATATAACAAGACGTTGTTATATCGACACACTAAAGACAAGACTATATAGTATATAGAATTGCAATTTAGAAAGATATTAATTTGTAAGAATTCTAGAAGAGAATTTTTAGAAAGAAAACTTTGCACGATATTAAGTCGCTACTATAATAACTTAACACTAATAATATATTTGTTAATTATTGGAAACTAATATTACAATAAGCTAAACTTATATTTAATATATATTATATTTGCGCTAAATTTTTTGCAAAGCACTTTACTATCTCTTCTATTATATTCGATCTACGCGTTAAATATAACAAGATTGCTCTATATTATATATACAATAGTCTTAATATAAAAGATTGTATAGTAATATTAATTTACAAACAAAAATTTAAGAAGTTTTCTATTAAAATAGTTTTAAAAGGTTTATTTATATTTAATTTAAGCTTTATATAAATTTAGTTTACAATCTATAAAAACTAAACAAAAATTTGCTTTTAATTAATTGTATTTTTTAGAAAAGCAATAAATTAAAAATATTATCTATTTTAACAAATTTTTTTAACAATGTATTATTATATATTGTACTTATGCTTAGACTAAGATCTTTATAAATTAATTATATCTTAAAATAAATTTTATATTAAACAAATTTAAGACAAAACAAATCTATATAATATTTTGAATTAAAATAAGAATTATTATTGTAAGTTTAATGTATGCACAATATATATTAAGTATATACTCAAATTATAATAGAAATTAACGTCTACTACTACGCATAAATTAATATAAAGATTATTCAAAATTATTATATAATATTTACTAAAATATTTAAAATATTAGAAGAAGTTGCTTGTTAAATTTTTTAAATTTTTTATATTAATTGTAGAAACAAAAAATTGCAAACTTTTATAATAAATAAAAAAAAAAAATAAGTTTAAGATATATTTAGTATATATTAGAATTATACAAATATTACTAATATCTTGTTTCAAAAATCTAAAAAATATTTTTATAATTTTAATAACTCTTGAGAGTAATTTAAATATCTCGAGTATATACTAGTTTTTTGTTAAATATATTCTAAGCGTAATTTTCGAAAATAGTATTTTAACTATTTAGCAATTTATTTTATTAATTAACTTTAAAAGATTAAGATTGTTGACAAACTAGTACAATATATAAATAATATAAAAATATTATATTTTAAGCTTAAAATATAAATTAAATATTAAAAAACAAAATAAATTTTTATCGAATTATATAAAAAGAAATTAAAGATTTCTTTATATTAATAAATATTAATTTGCAATTATATTAATATAAAAAAAAGCAATTACTTTTAAGATAATAAGTTTACAAGATAAAAGCTATTATTATTTGCTTCTATATTTAGATAGAACTTATATTTATTTTAAGCTATATTTATATTGATTATATACTAAAATAAGAAAATACGTTATTAAGATATTTGAAAAAAACAATTTCGAGATAGAAAAAAATATTCTATTTATTTAATACAATTGTAGTAAATCGAATTATATTGTTGCTTAACTAGTTGAAAAAGATATATACAATTAATTTATATTTGACTTAACTTAATAGTTAATTAAATTATAAATAAAGAAGATCGAAGAGCTACAAAACGTTGTTAACAATATTTATATTTTTCTTTAAATTCGAAAAATTCTTATATAATATTTTTTCTTAATAGATTTAATTCTAAGTATAAATCTAATACAAACACAATATCTAAATTTGATAGCAAGATTTTTTATATATTTTAAAGTTGCAATTTAAGAACTACTTATTCGACAAAAGATTAATATTAAGTATTGACTCAATATATATTAAATAAAGATTCTAAAATATCTTTTCTATTATATTGATATATAGAGATACTATTTAAAAGAAATAGATATCAAGTATTAACTTAATATATATTAGATAAAAATCTTAAAATATTTTCTCTATTATATTAATATATAGAGATACTATTTAAAAGAGATAGATATTAAATATTAACTCAACATATATTGTTGTCTAGCTTTAATAAATATAAATTAGACTTAAACTCTATAAATAATATATTAAAATTGAGCAAAAAATATATAGTAATATTATTGAAATATTAAATTAAGAATTAAGTATAAAAACAATGTATACAACGTATACGTTAAGAATGTAATAAATTTTTACAAAAAAAAAGAAAAAATTAACAAAAAAAGTTGTCAAGTTAAAGTAATATAATATTATTAGCAATACAAAGTATGTTTCGAATATAATTTGATTGTAAACAAATTAACAATATTTGTTAAGCAATTAAGATAACAACAAAGATAAATTAGCTTATAAATTTATATCTTTGTTTTATAAATATTGTATAATATTGATAATTTAAGAGCTTTTGTTTGATTTCGAAGTATTATATATAAATTTAACTTGTATTAAGTTTATATCGAGTATTAGTTTAAAAGAAGATTCGAAATTAAAAAGAAATAATCAAAAATAAGATTATATACAAGATATTTATATTATTTGTAAAACTAACAAGTACAATAACGCAACAAACTATTATAATTGCTTATTTAGCTTTATCTTATAAACAATAGTATTAAGAATAAAAGAAATAAATACAAAATTAGAATAATAAATAAAACAAATATATAGCAAGCGTAGACAAGATATAGATTAAATATATATTTAAATATATATTTAAATATAGTTAAAAGTAAAATTCTAATTTAGAATTAGATAAAGTATATAGAAATTTTATACTAGATATGGACTAAACTTTAATGCAAATTAATTTGTAGAAGATTTTTTTTTATTAAACTATAATTGTTGCAACAATTACGCAAAAGCAAAATGTATAATAGATATTAATTTACTTTGTTAGATCGAAGTCGAATAAAGAAATATCTAATTGTCTATATTGTATATACTAAGTACAACAAAGAATATACAATTAGTCGAAATAAGTTTTACTATTAAGTATAGCATATGTTGAGCTTAAGACTTAGTAAATTAATTTAGAAAACCTTTTTATATTAATACGTTCTAATTTTTGCTTAATATATATCTAATATAAGCAATACAAAACAATTTAATCTTTAACTTTTTTAGTTATAGATATAATAATAGTTTCTGCAACAATTATATTAACTAAATATATATTTAGCATAAATTAGTATATATAAAGAGACAATTGTACTTATTCTTTTTGTTAATAGAATTAAATTAATATATAAGAAAAAGAATTAGTTATATATAAATTTAATATAGATAAAATATAGACTTACAAACAACAATCTTACTCTTCTTTACTATTAGAATATCGATTAAGATATCAATATCTATTAAGTATAGAATTAGTATAATTTTAATACAGTTAATTATTGTGCAAGATTTACTCTTCTTCGAATTAAGAAAAGTATTATAATTTTCTTCTAAGTATATAGTAAGCATAAATATAATATATACAACTCTTAAGCTCTTTTATTAGACTTAACTATTGTATGTAACTTTTTATTATTATATTTAGCTTTTTTTGTTAGTTACGTATATATTAAATATAAATCTTTAAAAATCTTCGAAATTTTGAGTGCATTATCTTTACAAGATTTCTTTTCTTTTTTTTATATTTTTTTAACGCTAATATATACTTAGTAAATACTAAACTAGTATAAACTCGATATATATTAAGTATAAAAGAAATATAAACTTTTTTGTTAGATAATGTATATTTGTAAAAATATTTTTTGTATTTAGATTTACAACTATATATACTTAGCTTATACAACATATATTAATAGCTAAGATATTTGCTTACTTGCTTTAGCATAATATATTTTTATATAATAATATAACTTAATTTTAATCTTAATTTAATTTTAATAGTTTAAGTTAAACTACATTAAATTAACAATATTAAAGAAGCTCTAAATGCGTCTAATTCTAAAATTATATTCTATACAAATTATTAAATTAAGTTAGACTATATCAAATCAACAAGTATAAAGAAGCTCTAATTGCGTCTAACTCTAAAATTGCATTTTACACAAAATTAATAAATTTTAATTACTCGAATACTTAGTAATTAAAGCATTAAATAAATAAAAAATTATTAAAAAAAAGATATTAAAGTATCTTTAATTATTGTTGCAATTTTTAGACTACGTTAGCTTGTATCAAATTAACTATAATCTATAAAAACTAATTGCGTTGTGCTATATTTAAAAAGGTAACTACTACAGAAATATTACCTAACATTGCTAACACACCACTCTCTAGACTGTTAGCACACTATCCTTCTTACTAAGTCTAATCGAGTAATTTTTAGAATTTAACGCGTTGTTTGTTTACATAATTGTCGTCGTTGTCGTTGTCGCTATTCTTTTTCTTCTCTATTTATCTTTTACATTTGTATTTATATTAACATGTCTATGCAATTGCTACCTTCTAAGGCAAGTCTATACGAGTACATCTTTATTGAACAATTGATTAAGAAGGTCAATAAATATGCAAAGAAACAAAACTATTCGATAACGCGCAAACAAAGCAAGCGATCGAAGAAAGACGTTCTTATAAAGATCTAAATATGCTACGATTGCGACAATAATAAGAATTTAAAGAATTAAAATTATAGAATTATTTTTAGCAAACGCGTCGACTATTCTTTCGAATGCATTGCAAAACTACAATTCAACATTTAAAACAAAAATAATCTAAATAATTAAATCTTAACAATCGAGTACAATAATTATAATTAGCTTTTTACAAAGTTGTTCGTCTTAATTGTATAACAAAATATTGCTATACAAAATTCTACAATATTGCGCGAAATTCAAAAAGAGTTTCGAAAAAATAGCAAGACTAGCTTAGTATTAAAAGAATTGCGCATAAATAAGAACAACGAAAACTCTATGTTTAAGTTTCGCAATATTTAGAACAATTTCGCAAGACTTAGAGCAAAAACACTAGATATTTTGACGTCTACTTAGACTTTAATGCAAAATCTAATAGACTAGAAGTTCTAGTATGTCGACTACAAGACACAAGAGAACAATAATCAATTAAAATATCTATTCTTTATATTAGAAATCTCGCAGAAGATGCTTGCAAATTACTATAAGATTATTCTAATAAATTGCATCTATAAAACTAATAGATACAAGATGTTGCTACTAATTAATATTAAAGTTATCGTCTTAAACATTACGTTCTACGTCGCTTTTTGCTTTATAAAAGACAAGAATTATAGCAACTATATCTAAGTAATGCAAGTCTTAAAGCGACTTTACAATTATCTCGATTTATTATATCTCAAGATTGTACTATTCGACGACAACAAGACGTTGACGTTTGCTCTTTGTTACGTCTTTTTTGATTTTAGATATCGTGTCAATTATGCTCTATGCGTGTGATATATAAACAACAACATTATCACTAATTGCAAGAAATTGTTTTCTACAAATAAGCTCTATAATAAGTTTATAAAGCGATAAAAGACTCTTCGTCTAGCGAAAACATCTACTTTGTTAAAGGAAGATTACAATGCGTTCTACTATATTTATCTTAACGTTAATGTGCGCATCTACATATATATCGAAGAGCACGTTTGATTATTGCGCACTAAGTAAGCGAAATGCTATACTAATTATTTTTTGCACTTCGATAACATCTTTATCTCGCAATTAAAGAGCGCTTACTATTAAGTTAAGCAAGAACTTTATATTTCTATCGATAAGTGCTTTATTTGCTTTATAATTTACTAGCTAATCTTAGCAAATAATTTAAAGACAATAAAAAACAAGCTAGAGCTTTTCTTGCACAATCAATATATTAATTACGATAACAATCTTAAGAAAAGCAAGACTCGCATGCCTTAAGATCTTCGTCGCATATCTATCTTTCGTAATTTGTACAACTTTGTTATTTCTTTTGCTCTTCGAAAAATTTGCGATTATTACAAATGTATTTGCAAACAATTTATTATTATCGAGTTTTGCACAAGCATCTTTACGAGAATTATAAGTTTACTATATGCGCATAAAATACAAAAGCGATTGTATAATAGAGTTGGCAATAGAATATTAAAGTTAAAGAATATATATTGTTACTAGCTTTATACAAAGTTGTTTTGAACGACAACAACGCGAACGAAAAAGCAAGAGAATTATACAATAAACGATTATTAAGGCGACAAGAATATCAAGATGCAAAACACTTTATCACCAAATATATCTTTTTTATTGCGACAAATTTTATAGATTTAAGAGCTTGTTATCGTTAAGACAAAGAATTGTTTGCGAGAATTACACAATTGATTGTGGGCAAAAGCGATATTGTTGCGATCGACAATTTTACAATAACAAGGTCGACAAACGTTTGAAAGCTTTACTTAGCGCAAGTTCTTCAACTTTGAGCTAATTTCAAGTCTTTTTTTTAATTAAATGCCTAATAGTTAATCGCAATCTCAACAAGAAAATCGACAACAAAACGAGCAAAATAAACGAAAAGATATCTAAGAGAGCGCTATCGAAAATCAAAATGCAAGTGTTTTAGTCTTCTACATAAGTAGTTTCCAAATATAAATTAGAGATGCAAATAGAGGTTGATTCTAAGTATGTCAAAGATATGTTTTAGATTTAAATTTGCACCAAATTTGCACCAGAAGATCGATAAGAGAATATATTAAATTTGATAATAAACGAGCGCAAAACTATGTATCTCCTAGAATCTCTCTTTGACCTTGTTGATGTTGTTTGTTTATAGGGTCGTTAGACTTTAAAAATTACTCAATTAGACTTAGTAGAGAGAGTACTATGTTAGCAATCTAAGTAGGGGGTAATGTGCCAACAGTGTTAAGTGATGTTTCTGTAGTGATTACCTTTAAAAATGTTATTATATACTTCGAACTATTGCAACTGTTTTAAGAATTTGTATATAGAATTTTTTGTAAATATTTTAATTTATTTAGATATTCTTAGTATAATTTTATTGTCGATATTGTAATTTTTAATTAGTAATTTAATATATATAGTTGCTCTATATATTTTATTAAAAGTTTTTTTTTTGTTAAAAATTTAAAATTTAATTTATAAAAAAAATTCTTAAAATTATAATATTGCGTCTCAAGTTTTTTTTGTCTAATAATAAAAAACTCTTGAATTATCAAATATTGTAATAATATTTAGATTCGAAATTATAATTTTTCTTTAACAACTTGTAATTTAAAAAATAAAATTCGAATTTATTCTATAATATATAATTTGCTGTGCTAGTTTAATTTTTATTTTTTGTCAATGATACTTAATTTTTTCGAATACGAAAGAAATATTCGATTAAAAATAAACTTTTACTTCAAAACTAAACAATCTAAAAGTATACAATTAGCGCTTTTCTCTTTTTTATAAATATGTTTAATTCGAGCAAATTAACTTGTATATATAGTTTATTGCTTAGTTCTGCAAAGATACAAGTCTTAAATTAAACTTTTTATTATTTAGAATTGCAATAATAAATATATCTTGCTAACTATATATACAATAATTAGAAAAAAAGTATAAATAAAAAATATAACAACTTTTTTTTTGTTTTTTATAAAATATTTTTGTTATTATTTTAAGCTTAATTTTTGTAATTACAATAATATTAGAAATATATTTATATATTTTGTTCTTTATCTTAGTGTTTAGTTAATTTTTGATTTACAATTTTTTTCGATTAATTGCAAATTATTGTCTAAATTAATTTTTGTTAATATTGAAAAAAATTAATACTAACGTAAATAATATAGTACAAAAATATAGACATTTATGTTAATTTTATTGTTTCGACGTTATAATATTGTTGTAGTTAAATAACTAGATAATATTAAGCTATAAACTTATAAATATTTGTTATTAATATTAGCGATCTATCTACAATATATATGCGATCTCTTTTACTTAAATCTTAGAATCTTAGCTACTTAATATATTATTAGATTGTATAGTACAATTTATATATATATCGCGATAAGTCTTTGTTATTATAATTGTTTACTAATTGAAATTTTATTCTTACTTTCTTATATTAAAGTCGAAGACAAGACTTTAGTTATAACAACAAATATTAAAACAACAAATTATCGATATATCTCTAAAAACAATCTTAAAATTACAAAAATTCAAAAATATTAAAAGAAGAATATAGAAAATAGATTAACTCTAACATATTATCAAAAATCAAAATTTTTAGAACTTAAAAACACAAAATTAAAAATTAAAAAATCAAGATATTGCTAAATTAAAAGAGCAAAAAAAAGAAACTAAAGTTAAAAAATAAAAAATAGTAATTAAAGTTGTAAATTTTAAAATTAAAATATTTTATAGAAATTGCAATTAATTTCTACAATTAAGATAACTAATTAATTGTTAATTGAAATAATACTATTAGAGAAGATTTTGCAACAAATTAATTAATTTAATTAAACAAAAGCGAGAGCGCTATTTAAGTTATTTTCTCGATTGAAACTAGAGTAGATTTCTACTTAGGAAGTTCTCGCAATCAATTAATTAATAAATAACTAAAAATAATAATATATTAAAAAAACTTTATTGCAACAATTTAAGAAGACAAAAAAATAACAAACAAGAAAACAATACAATATTAAAAGAATATAAAGAAAATTATCTTTATTATCTTTGCAAACATAAGCAAGTACAAGGGAAAAAAATTTATAAATTTTAATTATTATCTTTCGAATTTGTTATTGCAAATAGTTTTTCTAATTTATTTGTTATTACTTTTACTACTTGTTGTTAAGCTATTTTTGTAAAAACAATAATTTAGAACTTTAGAAAATTGATAAAACTCTCTTTTAACATATATATATTGTTGTCAAGTTAAATAATACATTCTATAAAAATTAACGCACTTTATTGCTATATAACGTTTATACTCTCTTTAAGAACGTCAAAAGTATTGCATTTTAACAGATTTAATATTAGACTAATTGTTGGATCGAATTTTGGTTTCAACTTTAGAAATTAATTCGATTTGTCGATTTCAATATTAAAAATCGATTCGAAATCTAATTCGATTTCTATTATTTTAAAACTAATTCGATTCGATTCGAGTCGATTTTCGATTTCGATATTAGAAATCAAATCAAATTGTCAAGAATGTCAAAAATACTAAAAATAGTTTAAATTTAGTTTAAATTTAGATTTTTTTAATTATTTTCTAGATAATGCACACTAGTAATGCATAATATAAAAACAGTCTAATATACTTATTAATTAATTTAAATAGATTACCTATTTCTATTAAATTATCAATTAATTATTACTAAAAATAAAAAAAATTACTAAAAATAGTAGTCTTGACAATTCGAGTCGATTTTTCGGATCGAATTTCGATTTCAAGTATAGAAATCGACTCGAATTGTCGATTTTAATTTTAGAAATCGAATTGCTAAGACTTTCGAATCAAATTAATACAAATTTCCAAGATTCGAATCGAGTATTTGATTCGAACTCGATAATCCAATCCGATGCAATTAGTCTATTTAATATTATTAGTTTTTTGAAGCAATTTGCAAATCTTTGTAACAAATATGAGATTTTTACACTTTATAAAATTGTTAAATTGTCTTAATATTGTAATAAATTTATAGAGAATTTTATTAAATTTAGTTCTTTTTAACAAGCTAATAAATAATATAAATTAATAAAAAAATTAAAGAAGAAATATGAAGATAAAAATATTAATTAAAAGATTAACTTTTGTTTCTTTCTAAAGTTTTTAAAAGACGTAACAAGAAAAAAGTCAAATAATATTCGCAAATGCAATTGGTAATTTAAAGTTATTTCTTCGAAGTTTCTTAAAATTAATTAAATAAATAAGTATATTAGATTTTCGTAATATTTAAGAGATCTTTTTTGCAATATTTGTACAAAATTAATTTAAACAACGCAATTACTTTAGAGTTCGAATTGCTATACAAGATAATAATAAAAAGAATTGAGAACAATATTATTATACAAGAAATAAATATTAATAACAATTCGATAGCACAACAAGTTGCAAATATTAATATAAGCAATTTGATAAACATAATTAGTAAGGAACAAAAACTAGTAAAGAAAATAATTATTTCTAAAATAGTCTTTTCTCTCTTAATATTGCTTGCAACTACAATTAATAACTTAAAAACTAACAAAACGCTATATATTTTAACAAGAGTTTTTGAAGAACTTAAGATTCACAATGTGCAAGATATAATAAAGAGCGAAGTTTACTAAATAATTTAACAAGTAATAACATAATTTTTAAGAGCTTTGTTAGTTGTTATTTTGCAAACTTAAGTAACAATTTAGATACAATCTTAAGAAATTGTTCAAATTAATTAAGAACTTGTCTCTATTTTTAGATACGATTAATCTTAATTAAGATTTAACAAATATTTATTTTGTTACAATTTGTATAGATAATAGATATGCTCAAATTTAGCAATTTTAACAGCCAATAAAAAAGGGCATTTAAACAAAAACAATTAGATTTGTTATAAATCTAATAAGATTAAAGACAAAGAAATATAGTTATCTTTTAACAATATAAAAATTAAGTTCGAAGCAATAAAGTTTTGTCTTTAATAAAAAGCACAAAACTGTATTCAAAACTTTATAGTTAACATAGTTGCAATAAAATTAAACATCAACTCTTTATTAAAGAATAAGAAGAATAATAAGTCGAATTAAACAATAATAAAGATTAGAGAAGCTAAATCGAAAAAAGACTCTTTTAGATATTAAATATTATAAAAATCTCTATTAGAAGAATCGAAAAAAATAATTAAACAAAATATTAAAAAAAAGAAAGAGTTTTCAAAAGTTAAAAAAGTTAAATCTAACAACTATTTAAAGATAACAAAAAATTTAAATAAATTTAAACATATAATAAAAAATATTACTATAAAAAATAATTTATTAATAATAAACTTAAACTCTAGAATTATCAAATATTAGTAATCTAAAATCAAGGTGCTCTTGTTAATTATGCGCAATATACAAAATGTTCGATACAAATACTATAAATTGTTCGAAAATAAGTCGACTTAAAGATATTAACGCAAAGTATTTTTATTTCGAAGATAAAAATAAAAATAATAAATCTTTTAAATCTTTGTCTTAATTTAAGTTGTTCTTTTTTTTGCTTTTTTTTAACAAGAAATTCGATACTATTGTAATTAAAAGAAAATCTTAAAAATCTATTAAAAAAAAGAAAGAGACAATTGTTACAATAAGTTTAATTAATATTAGATTAAACAAGATTGTTTACTTTAAAAACATTATTGTTAGAATAGATTCTCTTAGAACGTTGTATTTTGTTTTTTGCTTAATTGCTTAAGTGTTGTACAAATAGAACAAATCTAGTTATTCGACAAGAAATTTCTATATTATTGATAGAAATTATTAAAGCATATGTTTGCTTCGAAGAAATAATAGAAAACGCAAAGATATTTGTCGAAAACATTGTAATTTATATTTTTATCTTTGTTATTTCTTAATCTAATTACAAAATACTATTGAAACAACTTTTTTAACAAAATACTTATATAAGTTTTGTTAACATTAGTAATAAATCTCTAAAATTAATGATTTATTTAGCAAACAAAGTAAAACGTATTAACGTTTTAGAAATATCTATCGATTATTTAGATAACAAGAATAAGAACGTTGTATTTTAAAAAAATCTTTAAATTTTTAGACAATTGTTCAATTAATATAGTTGCTCCATTTCGTAAATCTAATTGCAATTTATTTTTAAAAATAAAATTAAAAACTATTACTAGTAGAGTAACAACGTTGGAAAATAAAATCGAAAGAGAGATTCGATAAAATTCTAATTAATTAAAGCAAACAAGTAGTACTAGCGCTCGTTTGTTTGTCAATTTAGTTAATTAAGATAAAGCAAATATATGAATTGATACTATGTTTCGAATATTTCTAGAATTATTAATAATTCGAACTTTTCGATTATATATTATAAAAGAGACTTTTATTATTTAATTGTTAAAAAAGTTCGATATTCTTTGTTAATCTTTTGTTGTATTGCGCTTTTTTATTTAAATAAATACAATATATAAGCAAAAAGTCCAAAAAACAAATATAGTAAATAGAAACAATTTAAATAATTCTACTTCAAACAAATATCTAAACTAGAGAAAACTTTTAAAATTATTGATTATCGAAAACTTTTAAAAGAAGCTTAACGAAAAATACAATTCTTCTTTAACATTTAAGTTCTTAAGTATTAAGCGTAGCTCTTATTTTACTAAGAAGCATATTTAGAAGCTAATTATACAATTTAAACTCTTTTTGCAAAAAAAAAACTCTTACAGTATAGCTAGAGTAGTGAAAAATTCAACCCTTGTACAACCGTAGTACAACTGTCGAAAAACCGTCGAAAATCCGACCGAAGATCGTTGGAAAACCGTTTTTCAACCAATTAACAACTGAAAAATTTCTAAATTTCGATTGTTCAATTGTTGGATATCTCAACAACTATTAATCGCAATTAAATTGTAGATAGATTAAATTATAGTTGTCCAACAATTGATTAAAAAATTTATCAAATCGAAAAAAAAATTATAATTAATTAGACTCCCTAAGTACTAGACTAGTAGAGAGATATACAGTACCTGGACAAAAGTTTTCGCGAAAACGCGAAAATTCGCGTCACGCATTAAATTTCCCTTTCAAACCACCTACTTTCTTCAACTACTACACGATGATTCGCAGTCCATTAGGTTCAATTTCTTCAAATCGCGTTCACAAACAAGAATATACCCCCTATCAAAGAGAACTAATTTATGGAACCATTAGTGATGATTTGACGCCATCAAAGGTTCAACGTCTTCATGGGATTCTAGAAAGCTTCGTTCGAGACATTTGCAACGTCGTCGTTTGGCAACATCACGATCAATTTAAACCTCGTTTAGGACGTTCTAAAAAGCTTTTATTACGTGATGAACGTCATGTCATTAGAATTGTGCGTTTAGATTCAAAGATTATCTACAAAAATCTTCTTACAAAGACGAGAGTCAACGTTTTCACTAAAACCATCTATCGCATACTAAAAGAGAAGAATATTATTAATTGGCTATGCAAAAAAAGACCTTTATTGACCCCTAAGGTTGCGAACAAACGTTACGCATGGGCGTTGACTCACGAACATTGGACTTTTGACGATTGGACGAAGGTTATATGGAGCGACGAATGTTTCGTCGAAAGAGGCACGAACAAACGACATCAATGATGCTTTCGTACGTCTTCACAAAAGTGGAATAAAGTCATGATTCAATTATACAAAAAAGGACACGACTTTAGCATTATGGTGTGGGCTTGTTTTTGGGATTTAGAACGCTCAAATCTCTATGCTTTAGAGCGTGACTTTAAGACGAAGAAGCATGGATACTTCGCCAAGTCCTACCTCAACATATTTGACGATAATCTTCTTAGTGTCTATTAATCAAGTCTTATTTTCATGCAAGATAACGCCCCTATACACATAGCAAAAGCGATGGCGTTGTGGTTTCGCGAACATGGTATAAACGTCATGGAATGGCCACTCTATAGTTTAGATATGAACCCAATTGAGCATCTTTGGTTTCTACTTAAAGAACACGTCTATAAAGTCAACCCCCATATAAACGACGTGGTTGGCGATGAGAATAGGATCAAAGAGGCCTTATTTGATGCATTATATAAGGCGTGGGAGGCGTTAGATAAGGACTACTTGCATGATCTAGTGTGGAGTATGAAAAGGAGAGTTAAAGCACTTATTGCGTTCGAGCGATGGTATACCAAGTATTAGAACTAAGAAATTTTGGGATGATACTTGTCAATTGAGTGCAAATCACTATCTAAATTATGTAGCTTCCTAGTTCTTTGCGTGGTATACAATGGATGCAAATGGGAAGGTGTTTTTTAGGTGAGGGCGAGGTTCGCGAATACTTTTGTCCTAGTACTGTATAAGGGAGATATAGATGAGGGGGTCACTTACTCGTATATGTTTTTTGCAAACTACGTAATTTTACTATTTATAACTCAATAGCGTTAATAGTGATCGAAATAGAGACTTTTCGAAATAAATTAAAACTTTAAATTTAAGTTTAAACTCTAAACTATTAATAGAGTCAATAGAAAAACGTCTTAGCGAATTTACGCATTAACGAATCAAAGATTTACATACTTTACTACTCGACACTCTAGTAGTCGAAATCTTAATCGAGCTAGCTTCGAAACTTAGATATTTTTTCGAATTTTTTTTTATCAAAATTAGTATCTATAAGCATCTATAGGTTGAACAACCGTTGTTCAACCGTTGTTGAACTATTGAAAAATCAACTTTCCAGTCTTAAATTGTTGTTCAATCGTTGTTCAACTATAGAAAATCTAAATTTATAACTTCAAACCGTTGAATAATCGTTGAACAACTATAAAATATCTAGATTTCTGTTGTTCAACCGATGTACAACTATTGTACAACTGTTGTTTTTATTAGTAGGAAGCCCTAGACGTAATTACAATATTTTTCAATTGTAAGATTGCGTTAATCTAAAGCTTTTTTAAAATAAACAAAATTAGATTAAAAGTTACATCTAACTAGAAAATTCGCATTATAAAATATAAAGTATAGTAAGCTTTAAATTTTCTAATTTCTTGTATATTGAATTTTATTGTAATCAAAATATTAGAGAAGTGTTTATACACAAATTTGCTAAAATATTAATATAAACTATATTGAAATTCTTAGTTTCTTATAAATAAAAAGAAGAAAAACAAATAATGTATAATTGATGTTGTTATAAATATAAACAATATAATTGTTTAAAATACTAATATATTTTTTAATATTAAAGAGTTCTCAAAAGAATTTGTCGAAATAATAATTATATTGTTAATTAATTTTTTTATAAAATACAATTAAATAAATCTTGCGTTAAAGAGTTGTAATCTTATTGCTTTTATGAGTTCTTTTAAACTACTTAAAATAACTTGTCTATTATAAAATACTACTAACTTAGTTGCTTAGTTTGTAAGAATTGTAATACGCATTCTTAAGAATTTTTTTAACAAGTATTACTTATTTGTAAACAACATAAATGTAAAGAAATTTAAGTCGAATTATAGCAACAAAAAGATAGTTCTAAAGATTAAATTGTTTGTTTTGAAGCAAATTTAATAATTATATATAATACTAATCAATATAAAGCTATTTAAATGCATAATATTAGACGAAAAATCTTAATTTTACAAATCAAATATTAAAATTGCCAATTTTGTATATAATTTCAATAAATAATTTCTTAACAATATTAAGATTATTAAGAGTGTTAAGTAATTGTTGTATAAAAATGTTTCTAAATCTAGAGTCTTTATAGAAGTATACATCTATTATTAAATTTAAGTATATTTTTTATTTAAGATCTTTTTAAGAATACAAGTTGCAATTGCTTATAAATAGTTAATAAGATATCTATTCTAACTATTGTGTTACTAAGTTGTTGTTCGATATCGTTGATTAAGATCTATTTATTGTACTTCTATTGCATTGCTTTAAAGAGAAAACGTTCTTTAATACAAATAGTAATTAAATTTAAAAATACTCTATATAAAGTAACAAACTCTTTGTTTTTGTCTTTTTAAGAGTGTCGAAGCTATTAGAAATCTCTTAAGATAAACTTTGTTAAACAATATACAAATCTTAAATAATTTTGCTATATTTTACTTGTTTTTGTTATCAATTATTAAGCTTTCTAGATCGATATAAATTTTACAAACAATTTATACAATTAATTGCTTAAATAAGTAGTTAATTAAAGTTATATTTAAAATAAGCAACTTAAATATTGTAGCAAATCTAATATAACAAATAACTTCGTTCGAATATCTCGAAATTGCTATAATTTATTACAAAATTACAAGTATTATTGTTGAATCTACTATCGTCTAAGACGCTTGTTAGTAGCTTAGAAAGAAAATAGAGCAAAATAAAATATTATTAATAGCGTTGCTAATTGTTCGACGCAAACAATAGATTGTAAATATCTTCAAAAAGCTCAACTTTTTGTCGAGACGCTTTATTTAAATATAATAGATTTAATAAAGTAAACTTTTGTTTGCAAAGATATAAACTTTATTTTCGAATTTCTTGAAAGAACGTTAGATTAAACTTGAGAGCTTCTTTTTTTTTACAAAATTAACATATACTTATTGTTAATAAAATTTTAATTAAAGAGAAAATTCGAAGATATTAAGTCTCGAATTGCAAAGACGTTATTGTAAAAGACAAATACAATAAAGTAAGATACAATATAGAATGCTAGATTATTGTTCAAATTAAAGATATATAATTTACTAATACAAAATTTAGTAATTAACGTCAAATATAACATCTTAAAGAAACTTACAATTTTTTTTTGTTTAATCTTTGATCTTGATCAGTGTTATTTAAAGTATTATAGTAGAAAGTTTACTAATAAGATTGCGCAACAAAAATAAATCTAAATTACAATATTTTATTGTTAAAAGAACTAAAGATCTAAAGTCTATAAAGGTAATTGTTAAAAGTATAAATATTAATTGCATGTATTGCAACTCTACAACAAATATATTTGTATTACTAAACTAATAATATTGAAGAAGCTCGAGAAAATTCTAAGCGTTTAAAATAGATTTAATTTCTTTAAGATTATTAAGTTAATACTTTCGAATTAAATTAATTTTGATAAATTGCAAGCTAATTAGCAATAGCAACAAAGAATTGTAGCGACAAGATTAACTACAAAGATATTCTTTAACATTTTGAATTTCATATTTGTATTTGTTCAAATAATATATACTTAACTTAATGAACGTTAATAGATTAAGATTGAACTATTTTTTTTGATTTTGCACTTTTTTAATATTTACAATAGAAAGTTCTATATACAAGTCGAATTGCAATTGCATATTTTTGTATAAATATTAAAAGAAGAGCAACAAGAATAACAATATTTGCTTAAGTAAAATTTTAATAAGTTCTTTTGTCAATTCTATCTAAATATTACTTACTTTTTTTACAATTTAATTATTTAATTAATATAATATTGCGTTGTATTTATATAAAAATTAACTCAACGCAATACTTTTTTTGCGTCTTCGAAATACTACTATAGAAAGTTGAATTAATTAAAAGTATCTTACAATACTTCTTTTAAATAACAAGGTTTGCAACAAATTATTTCTAGTAAACAAATGCAAATAAGAGAAGACTATTAATACAAAAATAAAGCAATATAGCAAAAAGTTAAAGATAATTGAATCTATGTTTTAAACAAAGAATACTAGATTTCTATAATTAAAAACAATAGACAACAAGCGATCTTCTATTTAATCTCAATTATCTTAGATAACAATCTCGTCAATTAGTTAACTATTAATCTTAAGATAATCGAATTGATTGTAATAACAAACATAAACAAGAGTAGATTACTCGATTGCTACAAAAAGAGTATAAAAGAGATAAAATGTCGAAGCAATTCAAATTTAGAGCAATGCAAGAGAAGCAAAAAGCGACAACAAACAACGTCGCAAACAAAGACTCTTTTTATTCAAACAAACTTTTAAGAAATAAATTAAGCTCTAGAAATATATTAATTTGAATATTAGATCTACTAATTTGCTTAATATTGTTATTAAAGAACAAGTTAAAAAAGATATCAACAACAAGAAATATACAAATGTGCTTTAAAACATTGCTAATAGAAATTTATATTACAATATTAAAAAATCCGATCTAGTTAAAAAGACTTATTAAAAGATTGTTAAAATATATAAGTCTAAAAAATTAAATATATTAATAAAAACCTTTGTTAAAATTGAATATCTTAAAATTGTTAATTGTTAAAATATCAATAAATACAAAATTAAATTTTGTAATATTATTAATAAACTATCTATCTATTTAAATAATATAGTTATAGATAAGAATTAATTTATCTTTAAATATCTAGTTAATCTTAACAATACTATTTGTTTTTTTATTAATTAACAGATATCTAAATATAAGTTTTTTAACAAAAATAGAACTCGAAAGCAAAAGTTATCTACTATTATTTACAATTACAAGATTTAATATATTAATTTAATAAATATTTTAGCTATTAGTAATATCTTTGTCTTTATAACAATTACTAGACTAGTTGTTACTACAAAAGATATTTTTGTTGTTGTTAACAATTCTAGCTCTTTATATATTAAACAAAAGAAATACACAAGTTGCGACAAAATAAATTATGTAAAATCAAATCACTAAAATTTATATCTAGAATTGCGTTTTACTTTAAAGAGCAATAGCTTTAATAACAATTAAAACAATAACAAAAATAAACATTGACAAATTTTAGTATAGAGATAACAAACATATTCGTATTTGCGTTAACAATAAAAATAAATATATATATAGAATTTTTAAAGTTTAACGCAAAAAGCGCAAAATATAAACAAAATTTATTGTTGTTGTCTTTTTCAAAATAAACAATTGCGTTAAATATCTTAATTAGACTTTAATACAAAGAATTAATATCATATTAAAAGATATTGACTTGACTATTAATTTTTAGTCGAAGATAATTTAAACAATTAATTTATATTGTAATGTTGTTTCTATTGTCGAATATTTTGTTATTTTTTTCGAGACAAATATTAAGTATCTTTATAACTATAGCTATATCTAACGTATAGATTAGCAAAGAGAAATATCAAAAATTTAATTAAGTATTAATTGACAAAAGTTTCAAAATTGCATTAAACTCTTAATAATAATAAACTATAAAAAAAAGTATATCTATTGTATAATAGATAAGAAAGACAAGATTTAGTATGTAGTAGAGATCTATTAACTAGACAACAAGCAAACATTATTTTGTTTAAATATTAATTATAACAAAGTCAATTGTTAAAATAACAATATTTGTTAATCTTTATTTTTCTTTAGATAGTCGAATATTGTTAATGCTATTAACAAAAAAATTATTTCTATAAAAGCTAATTTGAATCTTGCAATAATATTACAAAAGCAACAAAAAGTTGTTTTGTTTTCGAATCAAATTAAGAATTCTAATAATAAGCTAGATATTTTGATTATTTAATCTATAATTCTATCTTCTTTAGACTCTAAAGATACTACTTTCTTTAGATTATTCTTTAATTTTAAAAATAGTACGTTTTTTAATTCTATCAACTTCGATAAGTCTTCTAAAATTACTAAATTACTAAATATATTTTTAAATTTAATATTGTTTTAAAATCTAGATTTAGCGCTATAAAGATATTCGAAGCTTTAATTGTATTAAAATAAATTTGTAGATTTTTTTGTTTTGTTATTTAAAATTATATTATTAGAGCTATATAAATCTAAAATTTACGTTAAAACTGCAGCAAATATCTATTACAAAATAGACTAACAACTAGCTAAAGAAAACAAAAGTAAATTATTTGAAAAACGATATCTATATTGTTTGCTTAGTATCTAACGAATATTACGTACTTTATAATAGATAAATTTACAAAATTAAGTGTAAAGTTAATAACAAGATTTTTTGCTATAAAGTTTATTAAATTGTTAGAAACTTTAAACAATACAAAAATTTAAACTATATTAAAATCTTTGTTGTTGTAATTAAATTTATAAGTTATAAGACTATCTTTGTTTTTGTTGTTGTTATAGCTAGAATCTAAAGTAAATAAATATTGGTATTGTTTTTCTCTACAAAAATATTTACGAAAAAACCTATATTAAACTATTTTATAACTTTAAGCAAAGCAAAAAAATTTGTTAATTTAGAAAAGCTCTTTATAGATTGAAACAATTGTTTCGAATATAATATATTACTCTTGCAACACTTCTAAAAGAGTATTACTTTTGTTTATTAAATTTCGATTTAAATATCTTTATTGATAATTTTACTATTATTGCTATCTATACAGATAATCTCTTAATTGTTAGTATTAACTAAAAAATTATAAATATTGTTAAAAGAACTCTTGCTAATTAATTTAAAATAATTAATTTAGATTTTGTTTAATAGTATTTAAAAATTAAAATTAAGCGCAATCTTGCAATTCGAACTCTCTATTTAAGTTAAAAAGTATATTTGAAAAAGATACTAAAAAATTACAAAATTACAAAATAAAAAAATAAAGATTAGTTACTATTTTTGTAAATATATTTAAAATATATATTGTCGATTTAAACTATATTGCAAATCTAGATTATTATTATATTTATTAATTGATTGTTAATTTTCTTATATACGCAATACTAGATATTCGATCAAATATTGTTTTTGTTCTCTCAATAATAAGCAAATATACTTTTAATTTTATTGACGCTTATTAGAAGAATTTTAAACAAATATTTTGTTATTTATAGAATATTCTTAATTTTTGTTTTATTTTTTGTAAAAGCATTTGTTCTTTATTAGACTACATTAACGTTAACTAAGACAAAAATTAAGATACTTATTATTCTATCTTTAAATATATCTTTAATATAGAAAGTATTATTATTAGTTAACTATTCAAATATTAATTAATTGTTGCTCTTTTTATTTGCAAAGTCGATTATATCAATTTAGTATAAACTGTTAAAAAGACTATTTAACTTTAAGTGCTATTAAAACAATTGCAATTGTTCTATTTATCTTTATTGTTGTTGTTGTCTATGTCTAGAATTCTTGTTGCTGTTAGAATTTTCTCTTTGATAGTCTTTGCGTTGTATCTAGTTATTATTATTATATATTACAACATTTAGAAGACAATAGTGTTTGCTAAGAATCTTGCGCAATATATTCGAATAAAATATATTAATATTTAAACTTAATTTGTTCGCGAAAAAATTACAAATAGCTAAATTAAGCTAAAATATATGTTCATTAAAAAAAATAGTTAACAAACTAATTAAAGTTCTTTTTTGTAATGCATTTAAAGCGTTTCGACGAGCTTCTAAATTAACTTGATAACTAAATTATTTGTAATTTTAAATATAGATATTAAACTTAGTTATTTGAACAACTTGCGACTAAATAGTTGCTATATTTATTATTGCTAATTTTTGTATTGTTTATTCAAATTTGCATATATTGTTCTCTTTATTCTACTAATATAGTTATTAAATATTATTGACAATATTTGCATAATTCTTGATATAGATTTTATCTTCTATATGTTCTTCGAGTTTAACTTGATTACAAAATTGTAAACATACGTACGTCTATATATAAATTGTTGACAAAAAACTTTCATATACTTTTTTTACTTTTGCTAGAGAGATGCTTGAGACTTAGAAATTTTGAAAATCGATTTCGAACTTAATAAAATTATAGAATAAATTTATGTAAAAACTAATTTTTGAACTTCAAGTAGATCAAATAAAGGTGTCGAAATACTATAATCGATCTAGTCTAGTGCCAAATAGTGTTGCTATTTGGCTCAATACTATCTGGCCCAATATTACGTAATCAAGCTAGATAGCATCAATTAATATATATAGTCGAGCAAGTTCTTCAGCTCTTACGGAGAAACTAAACGTTCTACTATCTACTCGGCCCAATATCACGTAATTGGGCCGAGTAGCACCGACTAATATATATAGTCGGACAAGTTCCCCAGCTCTTACAGAGAACCTAAGTGTTCTACTATCTATTATTTTGACAAATATAACAAAAACAATAACTATAGAATCTATAAATATAATTTTAGAAAATCAAATATTTAAAAAAGCAGAATTTAATCTAAAGAAGTCTAATTTAGTTGTTGAAAAGCAGAAAGTGCAACAATTATTTGTTAAATACGTAACCGATAATTAGAAACAAACAAATCTAAACAAAGAAATTAGCAAGACAATAAAGAAAATCGAAAAATTAATTACTATAGCAAAGATTATTAAACAAAGAAATTCTCTGGAATAGACTATAGATTACGTAACAAACGCATTTAAATATTATTATATCGATTTAGTACAACAATATATCAATTGTTTAAAGAAATTATTTAAATTAAAACTAAATCGAATAATAATAGATTGTTTAGACAACTTAAATAAGACAAAAATGCAAAAGTATGAAAAATAAACAATTGTGTTAAACGTCTTGATTAAACTTTTATACAAAAAAATAATATTATAATAAAAGCTATTAACTTAATTATTAATCTTTAATCGAAGATAATTTAAATAGTTAATTTGTATTGTAATATTGTTTTTGTTGTTAAATATTTTATTACTTCTTTCGAAACAAGCATTAAATATCTTTATAATTATAGAGATATTTGACGTATAGATTAGCAAGAAAAAATATTAAAAACTTAATTAAGTACTAGTTAACAAAAGTTTTAGAATTTTATTAAATTTTTAATGCTAGTAAACTATAAAAGAGAGCATATCTATTGTATAATAAATAATAAAGATAAGATTTAATATATATCGAAGATTTATTAGTTCGATAACAAACAAGTATTACTTTGTTTAAATATTAATTATAACAAAACTAGTTGTTAAAACAACAATATTTGTTGATTTTTATCTCTTTTCAAACAATTAAATTTTGTTAATGTTATTAACAAATTTCCAAACTCTATAAAAGCTAATCTAGATCTCGCAATAATATTATAAAAGTAACAAAAAGTTGTTTTGCTATTAAACTAGATCGAAAACTCTAATAATAAGCTAGAAACTCTATTTATTTTATTTACAACTTTTTCTTTTTTAGACTTTAAGAAGACTACTTTTTGCAAGTTGTTTTTAAGCTTTAAAGACACTACTCTCTTTAATTCGATTAATTTTGATAAATTTTTTAAAGTTACTAAATTATTAGATATATTTCAAAATTTAATATTGTTTCAAAATCTAGATTTAACGCTATAAAGATATTTAAAAATTCAATTGTATTAAAATAAAGTTGCAAATTCTTTTACTTTGTTATTTAAAATTATATTATTAAAGCTATATAAGTCTAGGATTTATACTAAAGCTATAACAAATATTTGTTACAAAATAAATTAACAACTAACTAAACAAAATAAACATAATTTTAAAAAACAATATCTATATTGTTTGCTTAGTATTTAACAAACGTTATATACTTTGTAATAAATAAGTTTATAAAATTAAATATAAAGTTAATAACAAAGTTCTTTGCTATAAAGTTTGTTAAATTGTTAAAGACTTTAAACAACACAAAGGTTTAAACTATATTAAAATCTTTGTTGTTATAATTAAGTCTATAAGTTATAAAGCTATCTTTGTCTTTGTTGTCGCCAATAATTAAAATATAGAGTAAATAAACGTTGTTATTGTCTTTCTTTATAAGAATATTAACAAAGAAATCTATTTTAAGTTGCTTTACAACTTTAAATAGAACAAAAAGATTTGTTAATTTGAAAAAGTTCTTTATAAGTTAAAGTGATCGTCTCAAATAATATAATATTCTTGCAACATTTCTAAAAAAGTATTACTTTTGTTTATTAAATCTTAACTTAAGTATTCTTATTGATAACTTTATTCTTATTGCTATCTATATAAATAATTTCTTAATTCTCAATATAAACCAAAAATTTATTAACGTTGCTAAGAGAGCTCTTGTCAATTAGTTCAAAATAATTAACTTAGATCTTGTTCAATAATATCGAAATATCGAAATTGAGCGCAATCTTGCAATTTAAACTCTTTATTTAAGTTAAAAAGCATATTAAAAAAATATTAAAAAATTACAGGATATAGAATAATAAACTAGTTATTATCTTTATAGATATATTCAAAATATATATTGTTAATCTAAATTATATTGCAAATCTAGATTATTGTTATATTTATTAATCGATTATTAATTTTCTTATATACGCAATGCTAGATACTTATTTAAATATTATTTTTGTTATATTAATAGATAGCAAATATACTTTTACTTTTATCAATACTTACTAAAAGATTGTTAAACAAATATTTTGTTATTTTCGAGATACAGATAATTTTTGTTTTACTTTTTATAAGAGTATTTGTTTTTTGTAAAGCTATATTAACGTCAATTAAGACAAAAATTAAGACACTTGTTGTTCTATCTTTAAATATATTTTTAATCTAGAAAGTGTCGTTATTAATTAATTATTAAAACGTTAGTTAACTATAACTCTTTCTATTTGCAAAGCTAAATATATTAATTAAATACAAGTTGTGAAGAAGATTATTTAGCTTTAAACGCTATTAAAGCAATTGCAATTGTCTTGTTTATTTTTGTTGTTTACATCTAGAACTCTTATTGTTGGCGAAACCTTTTTTTTAATATTCTCTATATTATGTTTAGTTGTTATTGTTATATATTGCAACAACTAGAGAGCAATAGCGTTTGCTAAAAATCTTGCACAATATATTCGAACAAATTATATAGATATTTAGACTTAATTTGTTTGCAGAAAGAATGCAAATCGTCAAATTAAGCTAAATTTTTTTTAAATTAAGAAACAAATAATTAACAAGTTAATTAAAGCTTTTCTTTATATTGCATCTAAAACATTTTAGCAAACTCTTAAATTAATTTGATAACTAAATTACTTGTAATTTTGAATATAAATACTAGACTTAGTTACTTAAATAATTTGCAATTCAATAGTTGCTATATTTATTGTGATTAATCTTTGTACTGTTTATTTATATTTGCATTTTTTTTGTTTTACTAATATAGTTATTGAATACTATTGACAACTCTCTAGAATTATCAATATAAATATTGTCTTCTATATATTCTTCGAATATTACTTGATTTCGAAATTGAAAATATATATATATTTGCACATAAATTGTTAACAAAAGACTTTTATGCAACTTTTTTATTTTTGCTAAAAAAATGTTCGAGACTTTAAAATTTTCAGAAAAATTTCGAATTTGATAAAATTATAAAACTTAATAAAATTATTGAATAAAATTTATATAGAAGCTAACTTCTAGATTTCAATCAAGTAGAAGTATCGAAATATTGTAATTGATCTAGCTTAGTATCAAGTACTACTCGACTCAATACTACTTAACTCGATATTATATAATTGTGTCAAGTAGTATCGATTAATATATATAGTTAGGCAAATCCTCTAGCTCTTATATAGAAACTAAGCGTTCTACTATCTATTATTTTGACAGATATATATTACTCTTAATAGAACAATTAAGTTGTAAACTTATTATGCTCTTCTATATTAATAAGTTGATTAAAAGAAAACAAAGAAGACTTAGTAAATATTTTAAATATTTTTACATAATATAACATAAATACTACTAGAGATTCTATTACAGATTTAGTTTTTGTACTAACAAATTTGGCTAGCAAAATTACAAGTTAATTTATTAACGAAAAAGCAAATATCGAATCAAATTATAAGATTACTAGATATAAAATAATTACACATAAACAATAAATAACAGAAAATTTAATTACTATGCTATACAATATTGTTAAAACAAACTAGAAAGAATTTAGTATATATTTAAGTATAAATAAGACCAAATAGTTAACAAAAATTTAAAACAATTGAAATTTAAATCGAAGAGTTTAAATATTAACTCTAAAACTTAAAAACTATATAGTTATACTTATATTGAAACATAAATTGAATTCTAGAAGCTAGATTAGAGTTCTAGTAGACAAAGAAGCTACAAGTTTTATACAAAAAAACATTTATAGTATTATTGTTAATAAAGAAAGTTTCGAATCGATTAAGTTTAAAACGCAATTACAAGTATTAAAAACAAATATTTTGAAACTATTAAAGAATACAAATAGTCTACTTAAACGAAATTCTTAAGCAAGACAATTAACAAGAATATATTTTAAGTATACAAATATACAAAACAATATAATGTCGAAATACTACTATTAATTAAAAATATTAACAAAAATTAAACAATAGAATTTAAAGTTAAATACAAAGCTTTTTTGCAAGCTAGATATTCAAAATTATTTATAATCTCTATAGATACAAATATTGCAAACAACTAGAAACCTTAGAAATAGCTAAATACTAAAGTAAAAGAAGTGAAAAATGCTATTTTTACATTATCTTCTAAGAAAGTATCTAAACTAGATTGTATAATAATTCTAATATTGTAGAAAGTCTACAAAATAGTTTCGAAACTATTTAATATAGTATTTATAACAATTATAGATACTAGATATTATCTTAAATGCTAACAAAAAGAAAGAAACGTAATTTTGTGTAAATCTAGCAAAGATAGAATATATCGATATTTTAGTTTTTTACTTAATTTAATGCAAGTTTTCTAAAGCACTTTGAGCTTTTTAAGGTTTCTAAACTCTCTAAGAATGTCTAGAATTAGAGTTGAGTTACTTAGTAAAATACATCGATCTAAATATGCTAAAATCGTATTTTTGGATTTTTTTTTTCAAACTTCAATAAATCAAAAAACAATCTTAATCGAGCTTAAATTCAAAAGTTTTAATATTTGCAATCTACTATATGCGTTCGATAGTTGAATAACTATATTAACGTCAACGTTAAGACTATATAAATTGCAAATTTGTACAATTTAGACAATATTTATTTGAAAAACAAGTCTTAATAATTTAGATATTCTATATATAAGTTAAGAAATACAATAGTATCTTTTAATAGACAAGTTTAATAGTATTAGATAGAATAAAAGAAACTCTAATTATCTCTTAAATGTTTAATATTTTGTTAAGAGACGCTTGCAAAAGTTTGTTTAGTCTTTCGTCAAACGTTGCTCTTAAAGCGCTCAATTGTGCTTAGATTGTGTTCGAAAAATTATAGATACCAATATTAGAGTATAATAACTCTTAAGTGCTTAGTCTTGCTAGCTTGCTTAGAGTAGCTTAGAGCTTAAAAAAACGTCGATACAATATCTAAAAAGTATAGAATTGTTACGCTTCTTATAACAAAGATATTTTAGGTTACAAGCAAATAGAAAATAGAAAATAGAAATTAATTATAGATACTATCTTAAATCTAGTATATAACGCATAAATAATTAAAATAGAAAAATTTCTCTATTGTACTTGCTTATATATATTAAAGAGACTTTTAATTATATATCTTTTATACAATTGATTGATATACTTAAGAGACTTAATATATTACGCAATATTATTAATTGAATTACTGATCTTTTGCAAAAACAAGTAATTAGTCTGGCATTTAATAAAAACAAACCAAACTAGCTATATTAATAACGTAGCAATTTATATCGAAGAACGCAATATTATCAAAAATATTACAATACTTTAATATATAATCGATATAGCTTTTTTATAAGCAAGTAACAATACAGTCAAATTCAATAACGTTAAAATAAACCTTATTTATTTCTTTAAAAAAAAGATTCTATAAAACTTGTTTTGCTTCTAAATAGAACAACTATTAAATTAAAAGATTGCGTAAAGTAATTAAATATTTGGTTAGATAGAAAACTTAACTTTAAGAGATATATTACTAAAAAGATCAATATAGCAAAGAGAATATTATACTTTCTACTAAGACTATTAAACTTTCAATAAAACTTATAGCAAACGTTAAAAAACTACTCTATTTAATATGCTTTACTTTAATAAGCAACTACAAAGCAAAAATACAATAGAACAAACAAGCAAATTATATTTACAAATTTTAACAATTGCAGTTTATAGTTTTAAGAAAGATTCTAGAAGCGTTTAGAATATTATCAATTGATATTATAAAAATAAAAGCAAAATAATCTTTAACAAATTCGCGCTTGTAACAAAAATACAGCAAATATACAATTAGACTCGCGATATTAACAAAGAACTATTTAATAAAAATGCATATTTCTAGCTCTTTTATATTGCATTATAGTACAAAAACAAAATTTAACAAAAAAAAATACTTAGATTGAAATAAAAATAAGTCTATAGAGTTCAATTAAAGTCAAAAAATCTTGCAAAAAAAGTCGAAAATATTCTACACAAATGTATAGAGTGCTAAACGAGATAAAAGATATAGTAAGTTATATGACTACAATCGACTTATTATATTGGGATTTTCTCTAAATCACAAGAATCAGAAATTTGATCAAAATCTAGCAATATTCGAAAAATAAAAATTAATAGACAAAAACTATCTTACCCTAAAGATTAAACTAATTTAAAACAAATATATATTGTAATATATATCGATAAATCTAGATTATAAATTAGAGCTTTCAAAGAAGAATTCTAGCTACCAAAATGTATTGAAATAGAAGTTTACTTTCTACAAAAACTAAATACAACAAACAATTACATTTAATATCTATAGAAGTACGTAATTATATTAAATGCAAAATATATTGTATTTGAATAGATAGTTTTAATTTAATAACAATTAGCGAAATTAATATCAATGTTCAAACTTTTATCGACAATCAACTAGCATTAAAGAAACTACAAAATATAAAAATCAAGACTTCGCAAAAATTCGAAATTAAATTAGACTTAATTTAATCGAATTAGACAATATAGAATGCAAAACATACATTATATAAATTTCGATTAAAACAAATGTTATTAAAAACAAGAAAGTAGACAAATTGACAAAAAAAGTAGCAAATGTTACAAAATTGATATCTATAGATTCTATAATTACAATTTCGTATCTTGGAAAGCAAATCAACAAGAAAATAAAAAGAAGTTAATTAGCAAGATAATAGAAAACTAACAAAAACAAACATTATATTAAATATATTCTAGAATTGTTGAATATAAAGAAAGCATAAAAAGAACTTTTAAAAAATATCGATAGACTTATATTTGCGACTTTTATACAAAATAAGTTAGAATATAGATATTTTTATTAATATTTAATTAAATAAGAAAAAGTAAATAGCTCTAGATATACAAAGATATTTAAAGAAACGCAAATAGCAAAATACGTTATATTGGATTGAAAATACTATTGTAACAAATAAAATCTAATAAAAAGAACGCTAGAAGTTAAAATTTTGATTATAAAAGTTCTATTTTCGATTTAAAAAGACATAGCTTATGCTTCGAATAATTTAAAAAAAACTAGAATAGCAATAAAAAAGTAAGTTCTAGAAATAACAAGAGAGCTTAAGAAGAAACAAAAGAATTTGAGAATTTCTCAAAAACTTTTTAATTATATGCTAGCGAACATTAGAATCAATTAACATACTATATATAACAATAGTAGAAAAACAGATAGAGTTACGTAATTTACTAGCTCAACATATATAGACTATATAGTGCTATAGTCTAAGACTATATGCACTCAGCAAAGAAATAAAAAATAATAGAAAATAATTAAGTATATTCTTATCTAGTCTATATCGTGTATACATAGAGTATATATCTCGACTATAGAAATTTAATTAACAACCTCGACTTAAGATTCGAATACAAAAGCATAGTCTGGGCTAGATATATATTGAGCGTATATTACAATTGTAAGAACAAAAGTAGTTGAAAAATGCTAACTCTTATAAGAGATATTTAGTCTATGCTTAGTATATACTGAAGCTTACTATTTACTGAACTATCGGAAGTCTCAACGTTATATTATTAAAGATAGTCGATATGCTCTGAGTCTATGCAAGATATAGACATTACTTAGCTCGGGTAACAAATCCTAACCAAGATAAGCTTGCCCCGGGTAGAAAATCTGCATTCGGGATAAACTGTAACCTGGCAATATAGTATAGAAACAGAGATTAACAAGAAAGACATTTAAATTAGAATAAAAATAAATCTATAGAGTCTATAGATGCGAATTTATTAAATAAAATTAAAAGGTCTTGCTAAGAAAGTCGAAAGTATCTTATACGAACATATAGAGTGCTAAATAAAGTAGAAAAAATAGCAAGTTACGTAACTAAAATTGTCTTATTGTAATTTTTATCTTTTATTTTTTATCTGTTCAAGTTTTATATTCGATTCTAATATCTAGACTATAATAGATAGTTCTATGCTATATTTGTCGAGCGCAGTTTACAAACTAACTTAATCTCTATTTATTTCTCTCTTATAGTTACGTTGAGTATATCAATTGCTTCTAATTTTTGCTAAAACAAAGTTTGTTTTAGATAAACGCGACAAAACTTAAATTTACAACTCTTGATTTTGATATCAAGCGACATTAAAACAGAATTCTGGAACTAGTATTTAAACTACAATACTACGCGTCCGACTTATTATATTAAGATTTTCTCTAAACTAGAAGAATTAAAGATTTGATCGAAATTTAGCAAAAGTTCGAAAAACTAAAATCAACAAACAAGAATTATCTTACTTTGAAAATTAAATTCATTCAAAACAAGACAAATATTTTAATATATATCGATAAATTTCAATTACAAACTAGAACTTTAAAAGAGAACCCTAGTTATTATAGTGCGTTAAAATTAGAATTTATTTTCTACGAAAATAAAATACAACAAATAATTATAATTAAAGTCTAAAAAACTATCTAATTGTATTAAATACAAAACGTATAACAATTATATAGATACTTCTAATTTGTCGACAATTAGATAGATATTTAATTAGCATTAAAGAAATTGTAACATATAAAAAATCAAGACTTTGCAGAAATTCGAGATTAGATAAGACTTAATCTAATTGAATTGACAACATAGAATGCAAAATATATATTATATAAGTTTCAATCAAAACAAGTGTTATTAAGAACAAAAAAACAAATAGATTAATAAAAAAGTAGCAAAAGTAATAAAATTGATATCTATAAATTCTATAATTACAATTTCGCATTTAAGAAAACAAACTAACAAAAAAACAAAAAGAAGCTAATTAAGAATATAATAAAAAGTTAATAAAAACAAATATTACGTAAAATATATTCTAGAATTATTAAATATTGAGAAAGCAAAAAAAGTATCTTTAAAAAGTATTAACAAGTTTATCTTTATAATATTTATACAAATAAAGCTAAAATACAAATATTTTCGACAATATTTAATTAAACAAAAAAAGCAGATAAATTTTAATGTACAAGTATATATAAAGAAACATAAATATCAAAATATATAATATAAAATCGCAAATACTAATTTTTTTTTTAATTTATACTCGATTTAACACCCCTAAGAGTCTATGCAAAATCTATATAACTTTGCGATTTTTAAATCTAATCAATTACGAATAGACGAACAGCACTAGCGTCTATTTGTCTAATTATAATTGGCTAGAATTTGCGATCGCAATTTCGCTCGTAGTACTTTGTTATAACAACATCGCGCCTTCGTCTCTTGTGTCGTAATATTCATAATACAAGAATTTTTTTCAAACGAGAACTCTATAGATCTAAAAGAGATTTAGACATCGTTAACAATATTGTTGTCTAAAATTGTTTTAGTAGATTAGTAGACAAAACTATTTGTATTGTCGCGAAGACAAGTCTTGCTTCGTCTAGTAATTGTCTTAGATTCGTAATATTAATCTTTTATTGCATTTGAATTCTTTTTTGTTGCTATATCGAATATGTTAGAAGAACGTGTTTAACAATTATGCGTTCTTAATTGCATTCGCACGCAATCGTCGTAATATCAAAATCACAAGACTCGCATAAAAATTAATTAAAGTCAATTTTGTTCGTTCTTAGTTAAACAAGAAGTAAATTGTGTAATTTAAGATAATCGAAGTGCAATTGCATATATTTATGCGTAATTTCTAATACAATCTTGCGATATTTTGCGCCATTCTTGTTTTTTAGCTATTTGCGTTGTTACTCTTTTCGAATCTTGTTTTAAATAAGTGCTTTTCTAATAACAAGTTTGCTCGTTATTTGATTAACAAGAGAGAGAAGTTGTTTGTGCGTCTTGTTGACAATTTTGTTCGCAATCTTATTATCTCTTATGTTCTTATATTCTAATATTTAATATAGTTTTAGTATTGTTTTGCGACGTCGAATTACCTCGCATGCGTCTTGTGTGCGTCTTAATCGTATTTAATTCGATATCGATTTTATCTTTCTTATAATCTTAATTAAGACTTGATTGTCTAAGTATATCTTATAGATTTGTTCTTTCAAATTAGTAATAATCTCGCAATGCTTCGTCAATTTCTTTGTCGCTCTTGTAAGTCTCTCGAGTTCGTTATAATAAATTAATGTTACGTTAACGCCTTTAAGATGCTTTTCGATGGCTTAATTTGTTTCGATTAAGATTGCGATAATATTCTTGTTGCGTTTGCTCTTGTTAAAATAGATTCGTCAATATAAGTTTAAGCAATTTGCGTTATATTTTCTTTTGACAACTTTCTTACTATAAACAATAATCGTTTTAGAAGACTTTATTTATAAAGTTGCGATATATAGTTGCTATCGCAAAATTGTTGTTAATCTTAATATTGTTCGCATTTATCTTTTTTTAAGTTGCAAAAATATTATTCTTAACTTTAATTTTCTTTCTCTTTTTGATATTAAATCGTTGCGTATATATAATATTGTTACATCAATAATCTTTTCGAATTTTTGTGCGTTTATATTAGTTATCGATCTTTGTATTAATTTCTCTAAATAAATGTTAATAAAAAGTACGTTAATCTTAACTTTTAAAATTTTCGTAAAAGTTGTCTTGTAAACGTCGATAATACGACAAAGCGTTTATTCTTATATAGATCGCAACTTTGTAATAACTTCTTTTCTCGCATTCTTAATAATAGACAAAATATATTACATAACAACGTTATATACTATTACGAGCTTTTCTATCGCAATATATTTGTGTTTCTTAACGTCTATAAACGTGTCAAAAACTAAACTCTTTATTAACAAGACTCTCTTATATTTAATAACTAGCTTTGTCTTTACTTGTCGCAAATAAACTTTTTATTTAAATTTCAAATTAAGTTAAACTTCTAAACTTCTAATATTGAACTTAATAATTATTTTGTGTTTTGTCAATATTATATTGGCGCTTATATTGAATCTTTTTAAAGTGCGTAAAAAGTAAACTAGTTTGTGCTTCTTTTTTGCGAATTTGAAGTTATAAGTGCGTATTTATTGCTCGCATTTGTTGTATATTTAAGTTAGCATTTTGCAATTGCATTTAATCAACTCTTTATATATTAGTATGTTGACGTTGTTTACAAAGCTTGTAGCGCTAATTTGCAATCTAATGTTGTCGCATTGTTTCAAGAGATTTGCGTTATAAAACAAGTATAATATTAAAAATAAAAATAAAAATTGTGATATATCGATATTTGTCTCTCGATTCTTTATTGTATAGTCTTCGATAATCAATATAATGCGTCGTTTCTTTAAAAAATTTCTTACTTAATTAAGCAAACAAGTTGAAACTCTTCTTTTTCTTATATTATAAAGTAGTTTAATATGCAATATATTATCGAATGCATTAAATATATTTAGACTTAGAAGAAAAGCTACTCTTTTCTTTTGATTACTTTATATTGTGTGCATTTTTTGAATAATTAATTGTAGCGTTGTATCGATTAAACGTTGTCTTCTAATCTCTATTTGTGTATCGAATAGAGTGTTATGTGCTTTTACAACGCAACGAAGACGCTTCAATATTATTAACTTTAGTATCTCATTTAATGTATTGAGCAATACTATAGATCTAAAAGACGACAACTTTAATTTTTTTTTAATTTTCGCAATATTATTGTAACTATCTTTTTAAAATAAAACAATTGCATTTCTTTCTTAATACATTTATTAAACAAGAACTTTACTTGCTTTAAGACGACGCAAACTAGTTATCTTAATGTTTGATTAATTATTTCGTTAATTTTAAATGCCTTGTTTAAAGTTGCTTTATGTGCTAATTTTATTATTTTGCGCTTCGACATAATTTTGTCGTCCTCTATTAAAAATAAATAAAAGAATCTCTCTATATTGTCGATCAAAATCGTAAATAAAGAAGAAAAGTAAACTTAAAATATTGCTTCGATCTTGTCTTTTGTAATTGTCGCTATCTTAATGCTTGTTCTTAATAATAGAATTGTAAATTTAATAAATGTATTTGTTATTGCATTTCTAATTTATTTTGCTATTTCGAACAAACTTTTTGTAGTGCTCTTCGAAGTCTACATCTAATTGCAAAATTCGTTTCTTTTATATTTCTTAAAAATCTTGTCTTTCTTATTGTATATGCAAACGTACGTCTTTTAATTACAAGAAGTGCAATATTAACGTTATAATCTTTTGATTTTCTTGATTACGTTAATATATTTTTGCGTTTATCTAAATTTAACTCTTTTGTGCGATCTCGCTTACAAGATAAAGTTTTCGATAATCTTCTTTAAAAATTTTAATAACGCAATTGTATATTTGTTGATGCTCTCTTGTTCTATTGTAGCGTCTAGTAATAATTCGAGTAATAGTTTTTTTAAACTATTGTTAAATTTCTTTGTATTTATAATTTTTCAATTTTGTTTAAAACAACGTATAAACTTTGTTTGCGTTCTAAAATTTAGCATTGTTTTAATTGACAAATAATTTAACAAGATTTTTATTTTCTTATCTATATCGAAATATATTAATTGATTTGTTATTTCTCTTGTAATAAACAACAAATCACTTGTAATTCGTGTCTTTTAATAATCTCTTATTATAGTATTGCGTAAAAGCGTCAACATAATATTAACAAAGCGCATTATATTTAGCAAATCGTCGAACAATAAATATTGTCTAAAATATAAGAGACTTATCTATAAAAAATAATGCAAATTAAAGTCTTTTATTATAACGCTCTCGCTTTGCATACGTAATATTTGCTCTATTGCGTTAAGATTATATTTGTTAATTATATTGTTATAATTATCGAGAAATAAATTGTAAACGTTATAAATGTTAACAAGATTTTGTTCGATAATATTGTTCTTAAAGCGTAGTTGCATTATTATTGTTTTTACGTTCTTGAAGTATTATATACTATATTAGCTATTGTCGTCGATGCGTTTATTAATATAAAAATATATATATTTGTTATTATTTACAAACGTAAAGCTTGCGCGTTTCGAGTTATATACTTTTGTCTTAACATAATATTGTTACAACTCTTGTATTACTAATATATTGTATTTTTTTAAATTTTTTTTCTTGAAGCAATGCTATTATTATTTTGTTTCTTAACTTATAAACATTGTATTGTAATATTCGAAGCTTATTTCGTATCTTTATTACAATTTCTTTTTTATATATGTCTTTGTATGTATTAAATTCTTTATCTCTTGCGTAAAAAGCATACTTTGTAGCAACAACAACGCTACTTTGTTATCAACTTGCTCTATTAGAATAGACTAACTTTTTATTAACTTGTCGAAACGCTTTTTCTTAATTAATTGTTAAATAACGTTCTCTTTTGTTATTATAGAGATGCTTTGTATGCGACTTGTTTGTGTCGAACAATTTACTATTGCTTTTGTTGTCTTTTGCTTTGTTTTCTTGTTTGTAATCTAAATAAACAAGATTGCACTTCCCAATATTATTAAAATTAAAATTGTCGCTCTATTTACTTCGATTGTCTTAACAACATAATATAGAAGTTTTATTTTTGTCATCTTCTTAATTTTTATTTTCTCTCTTTGTTTTCTAGAGCATTTAAGATTAAATATCTTGTAAGCTTTCTTATAGACGTTATATCTTTACTTAAAGACATTCTCTTAATAAAAGCACTAATTAAAGCGATAATTTTGCGCGCAATATACGTATTGCTATTTATTCTTGCATTTATATGTAAAATGTTTATATTTTTTATATTTTATATATTGTTTTGTTTTGCATTCTTTGTTATAATATTTCGCAATCTTTATATTCGACTCGTAAATTATACTTAATTATATTAGTCTATTTGTTGTTTTTGCGCAATCTATTTATATTACAATTGAGACGTATTTTTTTGTTGCTTTCTCTTGTAAGCTAAATTATCTCTTTAATTTTTAGATTCTAATATATTATCTTACATAATTTTTTTATTATTTTTGCTTTCTTTTTCTTTATATTCTTTGATATACTTTTGATTCTAATATTATGTACTATTACTCTTGTGCGCTTTTGACATATAATTGTCGTCGTTAATATCTCTTTAATTAAAAAATTGTTCAATTTTAATATTATTTTGTTACTCTCGTTGCTTACTTGAAAGACAATTTTTTTTTAAGTGTCTTATTTCTTGTATATTCTTTTGTGTTATTAGTGTTTCGACAATGTTAAAATCGCGCGTTAATATTATTATTTTTGCAACATTTATCTTGTAAACTCTTTTTATCTTTTGTTTCTCTTTAATTTACGCTATTAACTTTATCTTCTTAATTAATTGTCGCATTAAAAGTGTCTATTTGACGCTCTCTCAATTATCTATTTGCTTCGTCGATAATAAGTCTTTTGTTATCGTTGTCTATATGCTTGTTAATTGCATATCTTTTCTTTTCTTTTCAACTCTTTCTATTTGATTGATTGTTCTCTTTAGTCTCTTCAATACTAAGATTAAGTCGATTTGCTTGTTTTTTGCAAGAATTTCGTTAAGACGTCGCATCAACTTCTCGATTAAAAAATATTATTTTGTTAACGTTGTTATTAGAATTATTTCGAACATGTTTCTCTTCTTAGATTTATAGATTTCTCTAATATTTATTACTTTTGTTTTTATGTTTGTCGCAATTTGTATTAGTTCGCGTTAAGACGCACTAAATCTATCTTAATTACTTGTTAACATCGCATCGATTACGTTTATTTGATTTTGACAATTAAGATAAATCGTGAGCGTTATTGTTAATAAGATCTTCTCTCTCGTCTTTTCTCGTATAATAAAATAGTATAATATTGATTTTCGCAAACTTTTTAATTCATATATTAATTCGCAAATACTATTAAGATAAGCAAAGTCTAAGAATATAAGTATCAAAAGTTAAAGTTTTAACTATAAAAATTCTATTTTCGATTTAAAAAGATATAGCTTGTGTTCTTTTTTTCTTTATTGAGTATATACAATCGACATAGTTTGTACTCTAAATTATCTAAAGAAGACTAAAGTAACAATAGAGAAGTAAATTTCAAGAATAATAGAAAAACTTAAGTAGAAACAAGAGAATTTTAAGAATATTAAGAGATTTTAATTATATACTACTTACAGACCTATCTATAAGATTATATTCCGAATATATATTGGAAATATATCGGAAATATGTCGGAAATATTTTCAAATAAGATAATTAATCGATATATATCTGTTAAAGAATAGATATATATTGATTGGAGATTCTCTAATTAGACTGGCCGCGCTAACCCGGAAATGTCACGTGCAAATGCCAAGACTCGGGTCCAACAAAATTCGAGAAATCGAATCGCTCAAAGTAGTTTAGTCGATTACTATAAGTAGTTTAGCGCGAAGCGCGCTAAACTAATTTGAGCGATTCGATTCCAAAAAATCGTCGCGACCCGGTCTTGGCGCCGGGTCGGACCAGAGGGGTGGTATCATAACCCGACCCGACGATCAGTCTATCTCTAATAAAAAGTTAGCTAATAGCAAAATAATTAAATTAGATAGTTAAAATATTGTTACTCTCTAGCAAGCAATCAAGCAACAACAACATAATCAAATTAGTAAGTTAATAGATTACTAGTTATTAAATATCTATTTACTATTACTATATAAAAGTCTTTCGTAGATCTTATTATTTATCTCTTTTAATTTATCAAAATTGATCTATATCTATTAGCTTATTATTATTATCGAAGCGAAACAAGATTTAAATTAATAATTCGATAGATATATAGAATGCAAAGATAGCAAAAAGAGTAAAAAAAAACTATTGGCGAAGTTTATTGCAACGCTCGAAATATCGTTTATCAATATTTTTTATATTAACTTTTTGTTTAACTCTCTATTGTTTTCTTTAGTTTCTCGATTTTCTTCTTTTGTTTTTTTAATTTTGTTGTTATCTTCTTCAATTTATTTATTGATTCTTGTACTTTAATTTTCAATTTATTGTTTTTCTTTATTGCTTTAGAGAGCAAGATAGTACTAGCAATATCTATATTTATATAAGAATTTTGCAATATATATGCGATATAGAATTTTGCAATAATCTATTTTTTAAAAAATAACAAGAAAGAAGCATTTGCAATTGTAATAATAGCATCTAAAATAGATGCAAGAGAGATATTGAATATATCGATAAATTTTTAATAAAAAAATATTTAAATATTGAGAGCGCTAGCAAACGCGCTCACTTGATTATCGCAATTAATAAAAATAACAAATTGAGCAAAAACAAAAACGAATGCTTTGCAACTATTATTTTAGTTGTTATAGCAAAGATATAACAAGCAGAGAGTAGAGCAACTCTTAAATTAAGTTGAACATTGTTTTTAGAATTCGATCTATCTAATTAAGTCTTGTTGAATTCGAACAGATTTAGAAATTGCATTCGAAAATAGAATTTCCAATTCGACAATTTATGTTAAAAATTCGATCTAGCTTGATCGAGATTTTCGCAGAGTGTTTTGTCGAATATATAGATTTTAAAATATTAATTTCGCGTTGATTTTCGACAATACATGCTTTGGAAATTCTAATTTAGCTAGTACGCCAAGACGTACTAGCTATATATAACTAGTACAATCTAATTTGATTAGATTTGTACTAGTGCAAGCAAGTCGAATTGAACAATCGAATCGATCTTCTAGCTCGATCTAGTTAATCAAACAAATAGATCTTTAATTTTGATTCTTCGAGTCGAATTAAGCAAATCTATCGAACTCTTAATCCGATCCAAGAATTACACTATCAAAGAGATAGTAAATATAGCAAAGAAGAATTGTTAGTTAACTAGTAATAATTAAGTAAACAATTTCTAGTATAAGAATTATACTATTGTAGTCTAGTAATATAGTAGAACAATAGAAGATATTGTAACTATAAAATCTTTCGCAATCGAATTATTAACATAGCTTTTAAATTTGTAAATTTATTGATTTTTGCAATACTATTCGCAAATCTTAGCTATTTTAATATCTTAATTTATTTCTAATATTTTTAACATAATTGTAGAACTTTGAATTATATAGATCTTTTTGTTTATATTTTTGTCTAACAAGAAATCTCTATAATCTTATTAATATTTATAGAAGTAGTAAATACAAGAGTAAAAGATATAAAGTCTAATTTGCAAAGATATTGAGATCTAAAATTGAAGTTTGCTAATAAAGATTAATTGTTGCACCAGTTTTACTAGCTACAATTTTTATATTTTTTTCTAACATTTTCTCTAGAGATATTTGTTTTGCTAATCTAATTTTTAGCTTGCTATTTCTTTCTTTTTGCTTTTGAAACTTTTTAATAAGTTTCTAATTGTTTTTTGTCAATTAATTTACTCTTTTCTAAAGATTTCTTATATTTTTTTTGATATCGAGAATTACTTTATTAATTTGAAATCAAAAATATCGCTATATATTTGCGTAAATTTTTTGCCATTGTTAAAGAAAATATTAAGATTAAGATTTTGAACATCGTATCTTGATATCAATAAAGAACAAATATTAACTAACAAGAGTCTCTTGTTCTTTATATATGTAAAAAAAAGATAGTATTAATATAAGATTTTAAAATATACGCGAAATTCGCGCGACAAAAAAGATACGCAAAATAGAGAAAGCTATAGATAGAAATAGTATACAAGAAAATTTAAATATTATTTTAAATAACAACGTAAGATCTAGCAAAAAAGATAAAAAATAAATTTTAACATTGTTGCTGCATTTATTAGACAATAGTAAAGAAATAGAGAAAAAAATTGTTTTCGATCAAATACTTTGTTGCAAAAATCTACTTTTAGACTTTTTTCACGAAATGCTCTTAATAGCTAAAAGACAAATGCTAAGTCTAATTATCGAGATAATTGCTTATTAATAGCTATAATATATAAGAATCTATTAAAAGAGAAAGAAAGTCTTTGACAACTAGCTAGAAAGCAACAAAATATCTATTTACAATAAAAAGATATTTTTAAGATTTAAATTGTTACGAATATATTATATATTAATAGCTTATAGCTCTTCGTCTATATGCATTATATTAATTATTGATTTTATTTTTAGTAAAAAGTCTATTATATGGCAAATTATTACTATTTTTGTCTTTTTTGTATTTTAATCTTTAGATTTAATCGATTATTGTTAGACTAGTCGCGCTGGCCCGGAAATGTCACGTGCAAATGCCAAGACTTGGGTCAAAAAAATTTCGAAGAATCGAATCGCTCAAAGTAGTCTAGTCGATTACTATAAGTAGTTTAGCGCGAAGCGCACTAAACTACTTTGAGCGATTCGATTTCAAAAAATCGTCGCGACCCAATCTTGGCGCCGGGTCGGACTAGAGGGGTGATATTATAACTTGGCTCGACGATTAGTCTAATTATTGTTATAATATTTCTAATTTGCATTAGACAAAGTAGCATTTTTATCGAACAAAAAGTCGAAATCTTAATTAAGATCGATCTTCGAATTTTGTTTGTAGATAGACAATAAAGTTGTTTGTTTAAAATAGAAATTTATATTTTAATTTTCGAATTCTCTTTTTAAGTAGAAGATATTGTAAATATTTAGCAAAAGATTTTTATTATACTTTGTAAATCTAATATTCGCAATATTTGTTATATAAAGTTTATTGAGTTTTTGTAAAATAAGAATCTAAAAAAGAGCGTCTATATATATTTTGTTAATTATAAGATTGCAAAAAACTTTGGCAAAAAACAAAGAGAAATACTATTTATATCTAAAAAAATCGTATATTATTGCAATTGACGTTGTCGAAATCGATTATTTTAATCGAAAAAAAAATCTAACTACTTATTATAGAAGTCTTTTGCAAGCTTGTCTTTAATCTTTTTATAAGTATTTAACGTAGCTCTATATTTGCTAATATCTAGTTTAGTACTTTAAATCTAACACTTAATAAATATATCGACTTTGTTAAGTACTTCGATTTTTAGCTCTTGTAGCATTGTTTTATCTTCAATCTTGCAACTTTGTATATAATATAAATAACTATTATATTAAAAAATATTGCTTGTATAAATTTATTAATTGTCTAATAAAAAAGATAAGCGAAATAATATTATCGAGTTATAGTAGTTAATTCTTTAAATATCTTAATCTTAACTATACTTAGAACTTTTAAAACAAACACTTGGAACTTAATAGTAATTATAACTTGTCGATTGCTATACATAATTTGCTTAGAAAATAATAATTGCTTTTAAATTAAAATCTTTTAAGATAGAATTTTCTTAATAGTTTTAGTGGTAGATTAATTTTAACAATAATACTTTAGACTCTTTTTTAAAGTTCGAGATCGATTTAATTTTTGTTGCAATTAACTTTTAGATTCTACAAACTTTTGCAATTTGATTTGTGTTTAACTTTAAGATTTTTTTGTATTAAATTGCAATTAACTTTATAACTTAGTTGATTTTTGTTAAAATTAACTTCTAAATGCAAGCGTTATAGACAACTTGTTACTTTGTATAAATTGTTATTTTATCTTATTTTGTTATTTATACTCTTTAAGTTCTAGATTTACAATCTTGTTACTAAACTAGATTTTAACACTAATTTTTTTTGTTAATAAACAATTTATATCTAGGATTTTCGAAAGAAATAAATAGCTCTATAATAACTATTAAATATTCTATTGTTTACTAATTTAATAAGATTTTTTTTATTGTTGTTAATTGAGCTCTTGTAAGAGACTTTCGTATATAATTGCGAATAGATTTCTAAGATTGCTAAAAACTTTTTTTTTATAAATTCTAACAATACTATTAATTGTTTCTTTGTAGAATTTTTTCGCAAACGTTTTATAAACAAAACTTTTTTTTGTAGCTAAAATTAACAGATAGATTATATACTAGACTAGAAATTTCTTTATTAATAGTGTCTTGAATTTTGTAAGCAACGTAGATAGTTTAAATTCAAAGTTAAAAAAGTTTAATATCTTTCTTTTTTATTTGTTGTTATATACTAACAAAGAGTCTTTGAGAGAATTTCTAGATAAGTTCTTTGTAATTGTGTGCAATCGATAAAATATTAAATTAAACTTATCAATAGTAATATTATTCTATCTATAAGAGTTAAAAGACAATTATTTAAAAATAGACAGTTTTTTTCCCAACAACTTCAAAATGTTTTCAACTCTAAAATACTATCTTTTTAACGATAACTCTTTAGCTTTCTATTAAGGTTACAATAGACAAAAATATTAGTTTTAAAAAAGAGACAAAAATAAGAGCTTTAATATAGAATAATAGCGAAGTTGAAATATTTATATATTTTTAACAAACTATTGTTAAAAAAACAAGAGTAGAAAATTATATTTTAACTACTCTTATAGCTACTTGTATATACTAATATTAATGCTATACTATTGTAATTACAAACAAAGTAATTGTGGATTAATTTGTAGAAGTAAAAACAATAGCTATATTAAATTATCGATCTATTATTTAGTAGATTTATTTGTTTATTATATTGTCGATTGCGTCGAGTAGTAAATATATATAATAATAATTTATCTTCTTTTATATTTTAATATTTTCTATTTTATCCCTACTATATATTCTTCTAACTATCTATCTTTTATTCTTGCAATTATAGTTTTCTTAATATGCAACTTCTTTTCTAATATCTAATAGTAGTTATAAGACTATTTTAATCTACTAATTTGCTAAAGACGTTAATACTACTAAGTGTCGAAAAAGAATACGCTAAAAATAGAACTATTAGTTTGCGAAATTTATTTATTTTCTATTGTTACTTTATATACAACTCTAAATATTATATAATTTTTTATTTTTATTTTTATAGAATTCTCTATATTACTTTTTTCAACAAGTTGTGCAAATTGTATTTGTACTAAAAAAACGTCGATTATAAAAAATTACGCACAAATATTGTAGCAAATTTTTTTCTAAAAACATTTGTAGCAAACTATTGTTGTGAATTCTTAAAATAGTCTTTAATATAGAACTTGCGTTAATCTTTTTAAGATTTTTTTTTCAAAAATCTATCTATTAATATATTTTATTGCTTAAGTTACTCTCTTAAGTTTAAAGAATTAACAATAACTCTCTATATTTAAACTTTCTAAATTAAAACTTTTAGTAGTCAATTATTTTAATATTAAATTCTATAAGTTGTTTCGATATAACTAGTAAAGAATTAAAATAACAAATATAGAATTTTTTGCTATAGCTCTAAACTTTAGAGACATAAATAAGATAAAAAACTAAATAAAGTTCGATCGCTTTTAACTAATATTTAAACAATATACGAAAAAGTATATCTAATCTTAACAAACGACAACTAGAATTATATATAAAATAAAAACAAAGAGTACGTGTTTAACAATTGTTAAGAAGTATCTACTTGCAAACAAAGATACTAATAATAATAACTATTCTATATTAGAATTTAGATGCAACACTTTAGATTGAAAAATTATCGATTAATAGATATTACTATTGTACAAAATCTTAATTAAAAATACAAAGAGTTACAAAAATTTGGTTTATAACAAGAGACTGTTCGAAATATCTTTGTATTTTTATGTCTAAAAATTAATAAAAACGACAAAAACTATAGAAGTTTTGTTAAGAGAAAAAAACAAAAAAAGAGAAGAAAAAAAAATTTCTTTGCGAGTAAATTAATTTTGAAAACTATTAAATTTTTGCGTTCGATAAAACAATCGATTAATTTAATATTTATCTTTTCTATACAATTTGTCGAAGACTTTGCAAAATTATTGTTTTGTTAGATTTTTGTATAATCTTCTCTATTGCGAAAAAATTAAGCTATATTAGTTTAAATATTAATAGTTAAAGTCTTTTGTAAATATCTCTAGTTATAAATAATTGTTAACTTTTTTTCTAATAGATTCTAGACAAAGAAGTCCTCTTTTGTTAAGAATTAACAACTAGTCAAATTTGTATTTCTTCTTCTTCTATCTATACTAATAAATCAATAGATAGACAAGATTAAATATATTTCTTTAAAACAATTTCGCATTTACTTATATTATGAAGATAATTAAAGAAGTCGAAAATAAATTGTAAATATTAAAGTATGTTTAATACTTTCGATTTAAAATATTCTATATTTAATAGTTTAAAGCAAAATACTTGCACTATTGTTGTTTTCTTGTATTACACTTTTGCGAATCGAAATAATTCAAAGATATAAAAGATTAAAAACGCAATTTATACTGTATATTAAAGCAAGATATAAAGAATCTCAAATTCGAGCTAGGTTTTCGATAGTTAAAAAATACTTTTGAATACTTTAAATTGCTAGTAGCAGATAAATACTATTTTTTAAAAAATCTAAACTCGAATTTGTTTGTTGTTGTTTGTTAAGTTATATTTTTCGAATTTCTAGAAACAAATACAATATTATATTGACGATTTTTTTTGAGACTCTAAGTTACTCTAAGCAAGCTAGCAAAACTAAGCAAGACTAAGCACTTAAGAGCTATTGTGCTCTAATATTGTCGCCTATAATTGTTCGAGTATTAATTAGTACAACTAAGCTCTTTAAGCATAATCTAAGCAACGTTTAACAAAAGACTAAAAAAGCTCTTGCAAGTGTTTCTTAGCAAAATATTAAACTAACATTTAAGAAACAATTAGTAGAGTTTTTCTTGTTTCGTCTATTACTACTAGATTTGTTTATTAGAGAATACTATTTTACTCTTCAATTTACACATAGATTGTTCGAATTATCAAAACTTGTTTTTCAAGTAAATATTGTCTAAATTGCGCAAATTTGCAATTTATATAATTTTGATATTAACGTTAATACAATTATCTAGCTATCGAACATATATTGTAGATTGCAAATATTAAAATCTTTAAAACTAATTTCGATTAAAATTGTTTTTTAATTTATCGAATTTTAAAAAAAATAAAATTCTAAAAATAAAATTCTAGTATATTTAGATTAATTTATTTTATTACGTAATTCAACTCTAATTCTAGACTTTCTTAGAGAGCTTAAAAATCTTAGAAAGCTTAGAATACTCTAGAAAACTTGTATTAAATTGAGTAAAAAAATTAAACGTCGATATACTTAATAATTTAGATAGCAATTGTAAAAAATATTTATTTTTAATCGAATTATATATTATTAATAGTTAATAGTAATTGTAGATATTAATAATTATAGAAGTTAAAAACAATATAAATTTATATATATTATTCGACAATTACTTTGCAATTAAGCTACAAATAATTTGAAAATTGCAAAAGAGTTTCTATTTCGATTAAGTATAAATAAAATTGATCAAGAAGTAAGATTAAGTATAATTTTTGAAAAAAACTATAATTCGAAAAATTAACAAATTATAAATACTATTTTGCACAAATGCAAAAGTAAAAGACTTAATATTAAAACTTAAGACAATTATTATTAATTGTAGTTATATATTTAACAAAAAGATAAACTAAAAAAAAATAAAGAACAATTTTTTTAGATAATAGACTTAAAACATAAATATTTCAAAAATCAAATATAGTTTTAAAATCTATTGAAAACTACAACTACTATTTTTTTATACAAATTTAATTTAGTTCGACAAAATCTACAATCTTAAAGCTAAAAATATTAGAAAAATATTCCAAATTAAAAATATTTATTTTGATTAATTGCAAACTCTATATTTCGAAATTAATATAGAATTTAATTAAACTTATTTAGATAGTTTAGTTAATATTCTAAATTTATTACTAAATAAAATATCAAAGCTTTGTATTTAAATAAGAAACATAAGAGATTATATAAATTAATTTTCGCTTGCAAAAGACTTCAAAATTGTATTGTTTGTTAGATACTAAAAATATTTATAAACAAAATATAGAAAATTGTCGAACTAGCTAAAAATGTCAACAAATACTAATATTTTAACAACTAATTTGCAACTATAAGAAGACTTTTATATTCTATCAAATATTAGTCTTTTTACTATACACAATAATAATTCTTCAACTATTAAAAGTCAAAGTAACTACTTTAAAGTTATAGCAAATATTGCAAAAATAGAATAAAATTATAAGAGATTTTGATAAAAAGAATAAACTTATAGCTTTAATATTTGTTTACAACTTTGTTGTAATAGAATTTAACTTTAATTTAAAGTACTAACATTTGCACGCTCTAAAAATCTTCTATTCTCAAAAAATACAAATATAGATTATTGAAAAATCTAGACAATTTGTTACAATTTCTAGCTAGATAGACTTCGTCTCTTCGAATCTTCGCTCTTTAATCTTAGATATACTATAGATAGTAGCTAGTGTATTAATATTTATAGTACTTATATCTATTTTCTATATATAGTTAGTTCTGCATAACTAATATTTTCGTTGATTAACTATATACTAGTTATTATAGCTCTAATTCCAATATAATACTAGCTATTTTTTCAAAAACAATCTTGCAAATTATATTCTAAAAATACTTATATTTGCTACTTTTTTTGTCTTGCAAAACAAGCTCTAGATATAGTATTATTAGAATAAATCTAGATACAATACTACTAGAGCAAATGCTTTGCAAAATATAATTAAGTTGCAACAATAAATATCTTTAAAATAATATGCAATCTAATAACAATTAATTTTGCTAATTCTCTAAATATATATATTCTAAAACTTATTCTATTAAGTAGAAAAAACTCTATAAAAATAAGAATAACAAATTGTTCTAACTATAAACTAGTAAGTTTACTAGAACAATTTAGTAAATCTACTAAAAAAAACTAAACAATAAACTATTTTAACTAAAACTTAATAAATTTACTAGAATAAAATTAGCAAGTCTACTAGAATAGCAATTTATTATACAATATTATTATTGTTTTCTATCAATCATTTTATTTATAAATATTGAAGATTTGCAACATTTCTAGCAATATTTATTTTTAAAAACAAAATTTTGTATTACAAATTAGAAACAATATAAAAAGAATAAATATTTAATATCTAACTTACATTAAATATATTTAAATTTCGAATTTTATCTTTTTCTACAAACTTTTTTATTATTAGTATTTTTTGTACCTAATTTTTATTTGCAAATATAGTTTACAAGCAATAAGTTTCTAAACCTAGAATCAAATTTGCTTTTAGTAAAGAATATAACAAATCTAGAAAATTCTTTATTAATTAAAATTTAGATTCTATTAAAATCTCTTGTTACAATTATTTTTTAAAAACTGTATCAATAATTTAAAATAAGTCGAAAACTAATTTTAAATTTAATAAAGTTTTCGAACAAAATAAGAATATTTATTTAAAATCTCTATTGCTATAGAACGCTCTATTATTATAAAATATTTTAATTATTTTTAAAGTCTATTTAATATTTTTGCAACAAAAAGAAAGATTCGAAAGATAGCTTTTTTTGTTAAATTATTGTTTAACAATATTCTTTCTTTAGTTAAACTATTATTTTTAAACTTTTTGTATTTGTTAACAATTAACATTGTTTTACATCTTTTATTAACTATTAATTTTATTACTATTAATATATATAAGAAGAAGAAGCGTATAACAATTTAATCTCTAGAAAAGACTAGAGTAATCCTCGGATCACTTTTGTCATCCTCTTAGCCCTAGAAGTTGGGCGCTAATTCTAAAACCTTAAAAATCTTTAAATCTTTAAAAATTGATAACTTGTGTAATATATAAGTAAAATACAGCTCTAGTAGCTTATTCTGTAGAGAAAAGCTAGCAGTTTTATATAAAATTCAAATTATCTTATTTGATTCGCTCGTTCTATAGTTATTAGCGTACTAAGGTCTCGAATCGAGCTTATATCTCTGTTCGATTCGTCGAATTAGATTAAAAAAAAGTGTTCAATTTAATCCGAAGATTACTCTAGAAAAGACAAAAACAAGTTCGGTTATTGTTAAATATTAATAAACAAGCTTGATAATATTAATCAAAATTAATTAATTATAATCAAATCCCTTCTTGTTTTAATACGCAATTAAACAAACAAACAATTATAATTAATATATAAAAATATCGCAACTATTGTTAAACTTCGAAGCTTTTATTATTAGAATTTCGAATATATTAGTAGACTTAGAATAAATATTAATAATCTTAAAATATATTTGAATAACTTTGTAACAGGTTAGATCGTCCCCTCTATATATACTACTTCTCGCGAGTGTTTGAAACGCGCAAATATCTCGCAGATGCTTTTGACGCAATTAATTTAAATTCTATCCTGTTACAATAGTATTTGCGCTTGTGCTTCGACCCAATACAACGAATCACGTCTAGGTCCCAAGATTAATTTCTTCTATAACTATAAGTTAGGCGATCGTAGACGCAAAAGTTTGACGCCATATATCTTGCGCGAGAGACCTAGTAGTCTAGATCGCATATTACGTCGTTGCATAAAGCAAGATGTAAGTGTGTCTATTTGACGTAAGTAATATGTCGTGCGCGATCTTTGAATATAACACGCAAGTGCTAGTTGAACGCGACAAGAGAAATAGCACGTGCCAAGCACTATGTCTTCAAAGTGGCCTCTAAGTGTGCAACACACCAAGAATTTTTCGGTAACCCTGGTGTAACCCTGGGTCAACCCTAAAATAACCCTGAATCTCGTGACGAGATTCATTTGGGAGGGAAGATAATTGTAACAGGTTAGATCGTCTCCTCTATATATACTACTTCTCGCGAGTGTTTAAAACGCGCGAACACCTCGCAGATGCTTTTGACGTAGTTGGTTTAGATTTTGTCCTATTACAAACTTAGAGTCTAAAATAGATATTTGTAATAAAACAATTTATTAACTTTGACAACAATATAACAATATTAAAATTTAACTAAACAAATTTAGAATTATAATATAACAATTAAAACAAAAGCTTATTAGTTGTTGCAATACAAGAATTGCTAGCAAAATCTCGTATTATATTGTTTACAAAGTTAGCAATAATAGTCAATAAAAGTACTTATACAAGTCTACTCTATAGATTAAAAAATATTCAAGTTACATCTATTAAATCTATAATCTTAAATCAAAGTTATATTCGAAAAGTAACAAGCTTTTTTTAAGTTTTAAAATTTCTTTAGAAATTTAGATAAGTTAAATTTAAGCAATAAATTATTGTATTAATCTTTAAATTCGATACTATATTGCAATAATTTGCTACTAATAAAATTAAAATCAATTTTGCTTGCATTAAATATATAGACAATATTTACAAAAGTATTAAGTATTATATATCTAGTAAGTTTATTAATTTTTATCTAACAATAAATAACTTGCTTTAAGATCTAGAAACTTTATTTGATAATTCTAACAAAGATCGAAGTTTATCGAGAGTTTTAATTAATATATCATTCGCTTTATTTCTATTGTTGCTAGTAGACTTATTATATTTAAATACAATAAAATATTTTGATTTAACAATAATCTTAATTATAGATTTCGAAGTCGATATATTGCTTTGATTAACTATAATTTTCTCAACAAACTTACTTATTTGCTTCGAAATATAAACTTTAAAGTTCAACAAATAGAGAAATATTGTTTAAAAACTAAAAATCGAATATTTATCTATATAAAAGTTATTAGTAGCAATAAACGCAATATTTGCAACAATACTACAAAGTTTAATTGTAGCAAAAACTTTAATTTTTGCAATAACAATTTTAATATTCGCAATAGTAATTAAAAAAAATTTAAAAAAAAATATAAATATTTAATTTCAGATTTTGAAAAACAAAATTAAACAAATAAATTTTTGTCGAAAATATTTAAAATTTAAATATTGTTTTTATTATATAGACGCTCTATATAAGTACAAGTTAATGAAAATAATAAATAAAACTATTATACAACTTAAGATTTATAATTTAAACAATATCGAATTAATAGTATTTAGAGAAATATAGTTTATTAAATATCTTAAATAACAATATCAATTCAATAGATAATTCTAGCAACTTAAAAAACTAAATATTTTCGACAAAAGTTGCGATTCGAAACAACAAATAATATTTATACAAAAAACAATAAAAGAGCTCAAGATTTTGTTTAACTTATATAATAGAATTTTGCTTGCTAAGATCGAGCTCAAGTCTAACACTAGAGAAAACAAATTATTTAATAAATAGTAGTTAGACTTTTATATTAAGATTTATATCAATCAGATTTATATTCTTTTTAATAAAAACTATATTAAAACAATATTATTTATCGATATAGAAACTTCTAATAGAGTTTTTGTTAATAGAAAGTTTGTTAAACTTTACAAGTTTTCTACAATATTATTGCGTAATTCTATTAAATTAAGTTTTGCTAACAACAAATTTGTCTCTTATATTATTTATGCTACTTAAATTATTGTTAATCTTAGCAAATATATCGATATCTTATAATATTTAATAATAAAATCAAGATAATTTGTAGTTATTTTTAGCATATTTTAACTTTAAAAGTACGTTATATATATTGCGTACAATATACAATTAATAGTCTTCGAATTCAATTATTATATAAAGTATTGCTTGCTAAATTATTAATTATTAGAGATCGTTAATAATCTATACAAGCAATTAGATTGTTTGTCTTCTAAACTCTTAGATAAAATCGATATTTATAAAATAAATATTGTTGAATTTTAGAAACTTACAATTTAAATAAATTACAAAATTGTTGTTATGCTATTCGAGCACTTTGCTATACTAAAACAATTGAAAAAAAATAATAGATATCTAATTTATCTAGCAAACAACTATCTTACTATAGATATTGCTACTATAATATCTAAAAACTATAAGAAGTTCTATAAAAAAAATCAAAAATCTTCAATTTTAGAGAAACTTAAAAAACAAATATATTCGAAATTTAAGTATTAAATTAAATTATTTAACTTACAAGAGACTAGCAAGCTATTGTTAAATAGAAATATTAGTTATAGTATTAATTTTGTGTTAGAAACAACTTTTTTAGTTAAGAAAGTCTATAATATCTTACAAAAAAAAAGAGATAATCAAAGTATATCTAAATAATATAAAGAATAGAAATCAAATTCGCAATAATATCTTGTAGTATGTAGTTTTTACATTTATTATTAAGAAATTTAATAAAAAACTATATATTTGCGTCGATTACAAAGTTTTTAAACATTTTTACAATTAAGAATTGTAATATTTTACAATTAATTAAGAAAACTTTGCAACAATTATACAAAATTAAATCCTACAACAAATTCGATATTATTGCAATCTTTAATAAGATTCAAATATATTTCGATAACAAATACAAGATAATCTTTATTATTTGTTATAATTTATTTAAATACATTGTTATACTTTTTGAACTATACAATATCTTAGTTACAATTCAAATCGTTTTTCACAAAACTCTAAATTTCTATTTAAACAATTTTTTTTATTATCTATATAAACAATATTTTGATATATAGCAATATCGAAAAAAATTATAAAAATTATATAAAATAGATTTTTGTTAAACTAGATAACACAAATCTTTATCTAAATATTATCAAATATATCTTTTTTGTTAAAACAAAGTAAATATCTAAATCTTATTGTTATTATCGAAGAGATTCAAATAAATTTTTAAAAAATTTAATATATTTTGAAGTAGAAAACTTCCAAATACTTGCGCAAAGTACAAACTTTTTTAGATTTTACTAACTTCTATTGTTAATTAATTTTAACTATTTCGATCTAGTTAAATCTTTGTTAGCGCTAAATAGTTAAAGTAATAAGAGTTTAACTTTTCTATAGCAATTTAACAAATTAAAAAAATAAATATTTAAAACTCTTAAAAAACAAACTATCAATTAATTAGACTAATTGCGTCGAATTAAATTATCGAGTTTAAATCGAATACTCGATTCGAATCTTAACAATTCGTGTCAATTCGATTCAAAAGTCTTGACAATTTAATTTCTAAAGTTTAAACTAACAATTCGAGTTAAGTTGTAGACTTAAAATCGAAAATCAATTCCAAAAACTAGTATAATCGTCGAGTCGAATTTCAACTCAATCGAGATGACCCGCCCAATTCTAACCCTAAGGTTAGGCAAATTTCCTAGCTTAACAAGATAGAACGAGCGAAGAATGCGCGCCAAGTGTTCAATCTAATCTACCCAATCACGTGACGTCACGTAATACGCTAATCATATGCGATTAGCGTAAACCTTGCGCTAGCTCAATCGAATTAGCGCATAGATAAAATAAGATAAGATAAGCGAATGCTAACGCGATGAAGTTAGCTCGAATTCTTGACATTGACTCGACGAAACTCAATTCTAAAGTCGAGTTTGCGCCTTGATTCTAGCCCAACCCTACGAGGCCCAAGAGGATAAGTCGAATTAAGAAAAAAGTGTTCGATTCGACCCAACAATTACACTACGAAAAACTAATTCGAATTGTTAGTATAAAGAAATTCTAAAATACATAGTAGAAAATTATATTTTATTCTATAATTTTTCGATATAAGATTATCTAGTAATGCATTATAGTAATATATTCGAACTATCTAGATAGCTAGAGTTAAATTATTAACTTAACTTTTCTAGTTAAAGAGTCTAACATTTTGCAAACAAAAATACAAATATAGTATAACAATATTCTTTAATAGTTCGAAAAAGTAACTTAAGAAGAAAAAGATAATACAAAAAAGTAATGCAAGCAACAACTAGTCTAAGCAAGCTATTTTGAGATAATACAAGCAAGCGTAGCTTTTGTATCGAAGCATACTATTTAACACTCTAGCGAAAACTTCAAAATTATAATAACGTATATTCAAAAATAGAAAATCTTAGTATAATAATATCATTTTCGATTTCTTAACAATTCGATTCAATTTCTAATATCAAAAGCGAAAATTAAGTCGAGTCAAATCGAATCAATTTTAAAATAATAGAAATCGAATCGAGTTTCGAATCAATTTCTAATATTAAAATCGATAGATCGAGTCGATTTCTAAAGTTAAAATCGAAATTCAATCCGATAATCAATCTACAATTAATTTATTTTTTACTATTTTAATTTTAATCTAGAGATCTAAATCGAAAGCAATATTTTCGACTTTGTAATTATTGCTATATCTATTGCAAATAGGTTTAGATAAATTATTTTATTTAATAATCTATATATTAAAGATCATATTATTTGCAAAATATAACTACAAAATCTATAACAAAAAGCTATTAACTATTGTTCGAGTTCTCGAAAAATAATATTCGAAGTATACAAATATATTTATCGAAAAACTTATTAAAATTCTTATCGACTATTGTCATTTAAAGCATTTTATAACTATTAAGTCACTTAATTGTTGTTAGATTTGCTAGATAGAAACTCTTTTCAAATTTAATCTCAAAACTATTTATTGTTCAAATATACTAGACGCAAAGTTCAACAATTTTATTTAACAATTACAAAATTCGTTTTTTATCAAAATTGATTTGCGCAATTAATTTTAGAGATAAACAATTTTTAAATAGAGTAATCTTCGAATCAAGTTTTAAATCAAAATTCAAGCTTAACTCGATTCTTATTTAATTAATATTGTTGTCAATACTAGTTTAAATCAAGTAATTCTTTTTTTGTATTAAAGCTTACATTACAATCTACAAGAGAGAAATAGTGTACTCGATTTAGACTAGTGTTGATAGCGTCAAATAAATACTTAGTTTTTTGACTTTTTCCATTTTTAGTAATCGGACATGTTCGAAAATTACTCTATTTTTAAGTAATATAACTTAAAATCTAATATAACTAAAATTATAGTATTAATTCTATTATTGCTAAATATTATCTATAATTTTATAATAAAATTAGTTTATTTGCTTCGAGACTTTATTAAATCTTAACTAATTATTAACAAGAGACTAGCAAAAACTTGCAAAGAGTTTACTAAAGTCTTGTTAACAACTAACACAAATATACAATTATTACAATCTCTTTGTCTATAATTTATTTGTCTTTCTAATAAGATAGATTTTATTTCTTTAGATTTTTATTTATAGTGTTTATAATTGCAATCTCTTTGTTTACAATCTCTTAATCTACAATCTTTTTCGCAAACTATTTTATATTTGCTAAAGTAATTAATTCGATATAAGAGAAGAAATTCGAGACTAATAAACTCGATTCTAAAATTCTTGTTTAACAAATATTTAAGATATATTTGTATAACAAGAAGATACAACAAGTTATTGTGACTATAAAAGTTAATATACAAAAAATCTTAATAATTTTTCGCAAATTTATTAAGTTAAAGCTAAATAATTGCAAAATAATTAACAATTTAACAATAAAAGTTAAATATTAACTTGTTAGAGACAAAATATATATACTTTAAAACAAAAACAATATTCTATATATTAAGACAATTAAATTTTAGTATAAATTATTAATTGCTAAATATTCGAAACAAACAAAAATATTTAAGAAAATATAAAGATATTACTATTAATTTATATTGTATTTAGATATTAAAAAGTATATTAAAATCTACTCTATTTGCAAATATAACAAATTTTATCGCAAATATAAATATAATCTACTTAAGTTTTTGTTTATTCTAAATCAATATTAATAGAATATATTTTGCAACTTTATTATCTTACTTCTACTATATTATTATAAAAAAAATGTTTTAGTATATTTTAATAATAGTCGATAGATTATTTAAGTATATTTATAAACTTTTTAAAAGTAAAAATTATAGTTTAGATTTTTATCGATTTAATTTAACGCAACAAGAATTTTCTAGTCTTAATAATCTCGAATAGAGATACTTAATTTATTGTTTACTTTTAATAATATTTTTGCAAAAAACTAGATATTAAGCTTAAGTTGTTAATTGTAGTTTTTTCAAAAATCAATAGTTAAATCAAGAATCTTAAAATTACTCTTAAGCAATATCTCTATATATATATATGTATTACAAACAATTAAAATAACTAAATAAATTATCTAGCTATTGCTAAGTTTGTCGCAAATAGCTATATTAGCAAATCTACTAATATATTATTTTTCTTTGCTATTAAAGACTATCTATCGAAATTAAACTAAAACTATTTGAAGTTTTTTTAATAAAAATATTTTAGAAACTTGTTGCAACATAAAAAATACAAACAAAATTGTCAAAAAAATCGAGATTTTACAAAACTTTTCTCGATACAAATTTGTTTAAACATAAGCTAAACAAATAGAATTTACTAATTGCAATTGTATTGCAATTTCGAAGTTTAAAATAAATAATAGAATTATATTAAATATCAAAAATATTGCAATTGCAAAATTAAACAAATTTCTAAAATATAAAATTGCAAACTTTTACAAAAATGTTAAAGTTATTAACAACTATATTTACAAACTAAAATTATTCAAGTTAATAAAATTAATTTCTTTAAATTTCTAGCTATAACTTCTATATCTTAACAAAAGTAAATCTTTTTTAAATTAATAAATCAAATTTTTGCTATTCCTTATTAAAATTAATAAATAACGAAATTATTTTATTATTAATATTAATAAATTTAGAATTAATAAACGCAAAACTAACAACAATATTAATTTATATCTTGTTGCTAAAAATTACAAAATTAATAAAATAGCTAACAAGATATTGCAATATTAAATTCTCTTTACAAGTAAAATAAATTACAACAATTACTCTAAGTAAGAACACTACTATATAGTTAATAGTTGTTTAAATTTTGTTATCAATTTCTATTATATGTATTCGAACGTTGCTAAATCTAATTAAATATTTAAAATATTTTTCAATTGAAAATTAATCGAATAGATTGCTAGAACGCTTTTGTCTACTAGTTAAGAGCTATCTTATATTAGTTTAGAAATGGTATTCGCAATATTTGTTAACTATTTCTATATACTCTTAATACTTTATTACTTGTAATCTAAATTTTGTTAACTACATTTTAAAACTTGTTATCTATATTCGAAATAATAATTGAAATTATTTATCTAGCTTTATAGTCGATATTAAAGTTAAAAATTTAATATCGAAATTATCTAATATTTAACTATTTTTCGATATTCGTCCTGAACTCTCTAAGAAACAAAATGTCGATTGTACAACAATTGTTCTTAGACTGCATACTAATTGTACTACAATCCTAAATTAAATACCAATTAAAAAAATTGCTTTTCGATCGATAGAAGTTTGTTATGCAACAAAGAGTAGACTAAACAACGATTAATTAACCGAGAGAATCGATTAAATAGCAATTGATTAGTAAGAAAAGTTAGTTAAATAACAATTAATCAACAAAGAGAGTTGACTAGATAATAATTAATTGATCGAAATAAAATGTTTTTGCGAAAGACTTCGATAAGAGCTTAATAAAAGACAACAACAAAAAGCAACAACAAAAGATATTAACAATAGATCGTTCTTTAGAATACTATATAAGACATAAATATATAATTCCAAATTATATATATTGTATTACTATTGCAGTTAAAAGTATAATACAAAGCAAATAGAATTATTGCTAAAGTCTTTCGCAAAGAAAAATAAAACGCCGTAATATACTATATTGTATTAAAAAATTAAAAAAGTCTCTTGCAAAACATCTAGTTATATATTATATAATATTATATATCTTGTATAGATAACTAAGTATTATATATATATATTTTCGTTATTACTAATTCTTGTTATCTATTATATTGTTATTAGCTAAAAAGACATTCGAGTTTAGATTAAGATTTACAAGAATCTTTTTTTTGCTTTAAGTTTAATATAATATTGTGCACTTCAAATATTAATCTATATTTTAATTGCAAAAATTAATTTGTTATACAAATTATTGTAAATGTTAAGCAAATAATCTTTTCTATACTTTATAAAGATAGAGTTTTTTAATAAAGTTTTTATTAAATCTATTAAACGTTGTAGAATTATTAACTAAATAAAGAAGTTTACAAAAAAAAAAATTAATACTATAATAAAAAATATATAGTTTATAGCAAAGAAACTTGCGACTTGTTCGAGTTACATTGTCGAAATTTACAATATATAGTTCAAACGAAAATATCTCTTCTAATTAATTGTATTAAAATTGTTTCGACAACTTGATTTTAAGCTTTTTATATATATACAATTTAAATAGTAAATCGATTTATTTATTTAAAAGAATTTAGATTTGCAAAAATTTAATTGTTGTTTTTAAGATATTTGTTTTTTATTATTTAAAACTGTTTTTTATTATTTAAAACTATTTTTTATATTCTTTTTGGTCTTTAAGTAGAGCAAATTGTTGATTCTAAAATTAGAAAAGATTGTACAAACAAATTTGTTCTTGTTATTTTTGTTAAGATAAATAAGATAGTACTAATCAATTATAATATTAAGTTTATTAAAAAATTTCTTTTTCGAGACAATAATTGTATCTATTTGTATTATTTTGTTTAATAATTTTTTGTTGCTTTAACTTTAACTAATATTGTAACTATCTAGCATTAAAGTAAGAATAAAAGTTACTTAACTATAAAATAAGTTCTTTGTATTATATATTATATTATATTATATTATAAAAGTTATTTAGTAATTAAGCAATTATTATAGAAAACTTTTGCGCAATATACTTTGCAATAACAAATTTTATAATAACAAACTTTGCAATTCTAAATCTTGCAACAATAGACTTTGCAATTTTAGTCTTTGTTGTAAGTTGCTTTGCATTATTAGCTCTTATAATAAATTTCGATATACAAAATATCGCTTTAAGTATTAAGAAACAAAATAATAAAAAAGATTTCGAAGTTTAAGAAGTTTCAAAAGACTTTAACACTAACTTAAAATATATTTTCTAAAATGTTTTTGCTTGCGTTTAATTATTTTTATTCTTATTAACATATATATATATTTTATTCCCAAGTTTTTCTCTTTCTTATTATTAATTTGTTTATAATTTTGCGTAGATCAAGAAGTATTTAGTATTAAGAAAGTCTTTTTTAGAATTCTATTATTGTTATTGACAACTTTCTAAATATTGTTAATAAAGATTTTAAGTACTTTAAAGACTTTAAATATGTTGAAGATTTTAGATATTATAAAAGACTTTAAAATAATCTTCTTAATTAAAGATTAAGTAAAAGTCTTTTGCGTTGCAAATTGTTTATTAATAAGATTAGATTAGATTTTATTATTTGAAATCTTTTGCAATTGTGCATTCTAGTTAATAATAGATATTTTAATCTAATTTTATTGTTAGATAACTATTGCTATAGAAATAAGTAAATTACTTATAATATATTTTTTTAAGACTTTATAACTTGGAGACACGTTTTTAGCGTTGTTATTGAAGTTTTTATTTTTATTTCTCTTTTGTTGTTGCTTATAACTTAAAGTTGTTAATACTAACTAATTTTTAATAATCTTAAATTAGTTGTACTTATTGTATAATCAAATATAATAGTGTATTGCTTTAATAATATCTAGAATAATTGTTAAAAAAAGACTTTTCGCACAATGTTATTTTAACTCAATTGACTATCTTTATTAGTACGAGAGCTATAGTATTTAGCATTACATTTTATTCAAGATTTAAGTAACTTATTTGACAAACGACATTGTAGTTAACAATTCTATATTAGAACAATATAAATAATCTATAAGTAAAAGATTAATATTATTATTAACAAAAGCAATCTTATTTTAATCTTGTTTCTTTTAAGATATTAACAAGATTATCTCTCTCTACTACTTTAATAATATATTGAGATTGCATTATTAATATTGTAAGAAAAAGTTAATATATTAAATTTCTTTTTGCTAATATAACAAGTTTAAATTATAACTTAATCTACTTTTTTATTAGCACTTCGAAGATATGTTGTTTAGACTGATTGCGTCGATTCGGGAAATCGAGTTCAATTCAAGAAATCGAATCGAATCTTGACGATTCGATTTCAATCTTTAAATCGAAAATCGAATCAAAAAATCGAATCGAATTGTCAAGACTATTATTTTTAGTAAATTTTATTATTTTTAGTAACAATTAATTGATAATTTAATAGAAATAGTTAATCTATTTAAGTTAATTAACATTAGATTGAATTGTTTTTATATTATGTATTACTATTGTGAATTACCTAGAAAACAATTAAAAAAATTAAATTAAAACTAAATTTATACTATTTTTAGTATTTTTGACATTTTTGACGATTCGATTCGATTCTAATTTTTGAATCGAAAATCGACTCGATTTAATTCGATTTAATTTTAAAATAGTTAAAATCGAATTAGTTTTTGATTCGATTTCTAAAGTTGAATTGTCGATTCAAGTCGATTTTAGAAGTTGGAATCGAAAACCAAATCGACGATCAATCTAATCTTGTTGCTTTTATTTCTTTCGCTTTGTTGTTCAATTTATTATTTTTCTCTTTTTGTTTTTTATTTTTCTTTCAATTTATTGATATTTCTTTTTAGATTAATTCTTTCTTATTTATTATTAATATAAGACAAGATTGAAGCAATAAAAGTAACGCGACAAAAGAGTAAAAAAAGATAAAGTTGCGCTAGACAAGATATATCGACAATGTTGCTCGCTTTAATTTAGATTCTAAGGTTAAAGATATTTGATAATTTAATAATATATACAATTAATTATATTTCTCTATAGAAGACTTCGAGATATTTGTGTATACAAAAGTTTTTTTGGTTAAAATCTTATGCGATACAAGTCTTTTGCAATAAAAGCTTTTCTCGATTTATTTTATTGAGCTTGAAACAAGCGCAAAAGATACAAAAGAGCATTAAAGTTGCTTAGAGCTCTTAATAAAAGTAAAAAAAACATAAATATAAAATAAGAAAATTCTATTAACAAAAATATGAGGAACAAATATAGTAAATACTAATTTTCGATATTTTAATATATAAAGTTCTAATATCTAAAGCAAATCAAGAGAGCTTAAGAAAGAATATTTAAACGTTATAATTAAAGATCTTGATACAATATAAATGTTATATAAATATATCGTTTTAATCAAATATATTATATGTAGAAAATACTTTAAACTATCTATAAATTAAGAGAGTAAACAAATAATACAATAAGACTTTTCGATAACTTCTTATTTAAAATTAGTAAATTTACTTGTATTATTTATTGCAATATCAAATTTCGATTTATTATCTTTATATTTATTATTATCTTTTTACTTTTAATATTATAATCTTCTTAATTATTTGCATTTTATTTTTCTAATAATAGCTTGTTTTAAGTCTTGAAAATTGCAAATTACAACTTCTATATATTTTTGTTGCAACTATTACAACTTATTAGAGTAGATAAAAATCTTTGTTATTAAACACTTCGATATATTTTTGTATTAAATAAGATGATTGCGCTCTAGCTGCGTCTTATTATTTCTATTATCTTCTATTCTAATTTCAAACTCGTTAATATTAACCAAATCTCGCATTAAAGATAACTTAGAACGTTCTACAAAAGACTTTCTTATCTTTTATTATTATATACTAATAAATTTTTATTTTTGTTTGTTTATTACTTATATTATTGTGCAAAAGATTTTACTTTTAAAGTATAATAAATGCAATAAAAGTCTTTTCCAAAACTTGTAGTACTAATAATCTTTTGCAACGTAAACTTATATCTTATATACTCTTAAATATCTTTAATATAATTTATTGGTTAATAAATACTCGTAATATAGTTATTGTATAATATTATTTTAAGAAATTGCGAAAGATTCTAGACTTTGTTAATATTAAGAAAATAAAAATCTATATAATCGACTTTTACAAATGCTTTCTTTTTTACTTTATAAAGTATATTGAAAAGTAAATCTAGTTTGCTTAGAAAGAAGCAAACAACAAAAGTACTTTGCGTCAATATAATATAAATATTAATCTAATAAAAGCTTGTCTTATTGTTAACAAATTATTAGACAATAATAAATTCTTTAAAAACAAACATCTAAAGAGTTAAAATAATTGACAACAAGTAAATTATTTAGCTTTGTTGCTCTACAAACTTCACAAAAATAATACAAAAAACTTTTAAAAACTTTTCTTCGAAAAGAGATTATTAAATACAATTATTAACAATTAGCTTTAAGCTTTAGTTAAGTACGCTAAATATTATTTAGCTTTTGCGCATACAATCAAAAAGTTAATAACGCAAAAAACTAAACTCTTCAAAAAATAATCTAAGTTATTTAGTTTGTTGTTTCAAGTTTAGTTTGCTATTATATTGCTAGAGTTTAAAATAAACTTATTTAATTGTTTTGCAATTATTTTCGAAACATATAGTTAAACTAATTGTGTCGGATCGAATTATCGAGTTTAAGTCGAATACTCGATTTAAACTATTATAAGATTTGTGTCTAATACTTTTGTCAAATAACAAGAAAACGTTTAACGACTATCGATAGCGTTTGCTCTTAAACAATCAAGTATAACTTAATTGTTAACTTAGTTCTTAGAGAATTATCTTTACAACTATTATAGATATTCGTTTTGTTTACTTGTGTGCTTTTTTATTTTGTCTAGTTGTCTTGTCTAGTTGCTTTATCTACTTAACTATTATTTTTTATCTAGCAAATTATAGCTTTAATTAATAATTCGAGTTAATTGTTTGTCTAATTTAGACAAACAATATTAATTGTTAATTTTTTTACTTAGTCTTGCATTTATTACTAGATATTGAATTATTATATTAGAGTTAATATTTGTCTATATTCTGCAGTTATTAGATATTAAATTATTGTATTAGAGTTAATATTTGTTTGTTTTTAGCAATTATTAAATATTAAATTATTGTAGTAAAGTTAATATTTATCTATCTTTTGCAATTATTAGATACTAAGTTATTGTATTAGAGTCAATATTTGTTTGTCTTTTGCAAATGTTTGTTTAATTGTACTAAGATATCTTTTTTAGTTAAACTAACTAATATTGCTCTTTCTTATTAAATTTTGCAGTTTTGTATTACTAAATATTAATATATCTCTTATATTAGTAAATTAACTAGACTAAGAGTTAAAAAGCTTTTTAAACTTTTATCTCGCTTGTCTTTACTCGAATTAATAGATAGAATTTGTTATTTTGTTTAGTTTGCTCAATCTAGTAAAAACAAACAAATTTAAATAGCTAAATAGATAATTGACAAGATTTTACTTAAATAAGCAATTAATAAATTCGAAAGATTGCAATAGATAACTTTATTTAATACAATTAATAACAAAGTTTTAACAAAGAAATTATTATTTATTACAACTTATAACAAGTCTTCGATAGAAATATTATTGTCTATTGTTTTTAACTATTAGATTTCGAAGATATTATAGTTTGCTATAATTAATATTGTTATTTTAAAAATATTGCTATCTTCTATATTAAATAATACTATTTCGAAGATATTATTAGAATTGTTAGAAAAGTAGCTATCTAAATATTAAAATGAGCAATCTAAACAAAAGAGTCTTAATGTCTATTTTAATAATATTCTAGATTTAGAATTTTTTAATTCGATTGTTGTTTTAGAGTATCTTGATAAAATTCTTGTTATCTAACAAAATAGATTTGCGTTTTTAAATATCTTAAGTTTTGTTTTTTTATTTGTATTTTTTATCTTATTTGCGTTCTTAGTTGAACAATTAATAACTAACTCTTTCGATAGACTAAAAAACAACAAAATTAACAAATCAAACAACAATAAATTGCGCAAAAATATATTAGCAAACGTTAACAATCTATATTGTTAAGAGCAAGCTTTCTCTTTTAAGAAAAATAGCATAAATTGTTGTTGTTAATCTAAAATCAATTAGACAAGTTTCGAAATAAATAATAAATTTAAAATAATAGATTTATACTCTAATAATTCTTTGCAAAGTAATTAATAATAGTTTAATTAGTTTAATCTTGTAATGCAATTGTACAATTTATAGTTATTTAACTTGTTTAACGCTAAATAATATACTTAGTACAATTAATAACAAAATATCGAATCTAATATTTTATAGTCGAATACTTAATCTATTTACTCTTTGCTAATTTAGTCGAGTATAATTATACTTAATAATATAGACTTACAACAATAGCAAAAGCTTGTTTAATAATCTTTTAATACTTAGATTAATCTAGTAGCTTTTAAATAGATTTTGTTTTTGCAACTTAATTTTGCAATCTTTAAATAAACTTCGATTTTGCAACTTAATTTTGCAACTTTTAAATAAATTTTACTTTTTGCAATTTTTAATCTAGATTAGTTGCAAACTATGTTATATAAAAAAGATTAATATTTTCTTATAAAATAAATATAGTACTTGTCTCGAGATAAATCGATTAATTTTTGTTATATTTCTAGATACTTTAATAAGTTTTTACAAAAAGATACAAATATATTTTTTAGTTAATTTAAGATATTTGATTTAGATTTCTTTTATTTAGACGTTTCAAATAACTATAAGTTAAACAATATTGTTTTTGTCTATAAAAAAATAATATATAGAGAAGTCTTTATCTTTGTTGAACGTATAAATAATTATATATATATTGTTAACAAAATTGTTGTTTAAGACAATCTCTTTCTTTATCTTTGTAACTCTATTATAATATAGTATTTTAAAAAGATAAATAACTTTAAATATCGAGTATTTCGAAGTCTATTTTTTTAAAATTTTATTAATAAAATGTAGAATTGCTTTAAGATAAGAATTAGCAAAATACTTAACAAATTAATATTAGAGATCTTTATTATTAAAGATGCTAAAAACAATTAAAAAGTTATAAAATGTAGAATATTATTCTTTATATATAGTTAATAAATATTAAAGAAATTTAGAGACAATTAATTTAAATATAAAATTAGCTCGAGATAAAACTATATTTTATTGTTAGTATACTTATTGCTTATATATTATCTTAGAAATTTATTAAGAAATTTAATACAAATCGCAAGATATAAAAAACAATACTTGTTTATTGCTCTAATTAGCAAAATTCAAATTAATTAGATAGATAATTAGAAAAACAAATTGTTTGTTAGTCTATACTATATATATTTTTCTCGATAACAATTCGCAAATTATAAATATCTTAGACAATCTATATAGAATTTGCAAAATTTTAACAAATAGTTTTGTTAGTTAATACTTTAGATATTAATATAGTTTTAAATATTAAAGTCTCTCGCAAAACTTGCAATTATAGTAACAACATTTTTTTTTACAAATAGTTAGAGCAAGAATTCTTACTATTAAAATTAGAAAATAAAAGATAGATAAAATAACGTATAGCAAAATCGAAACAATTATTAAAATAAATATTGCAAAGATTATTGCAATAACTATTAAAGCAACTACAAATAAATAACAACTTATTAAGTTTTTGTTGTAACAATATACTACGCAAATTCTATAAAATATATAGAGTTTATCTATTACTTTATATTTTTTAAAGATTTTACAAATTACTATAGCAACTCTTGTGCAAATATAATAGTATATTATGTTGCTAACAATTAGTTGAAAGAAACATACTATATTAAGAAAAAAGTATTAGCAATTACTTATATAATTAACTTGTTATAGAAAATAATTTATTAGACAAATACAATATATATTAAGTTAATATTAATATCTTTTCTTTAATTCTTTAAGTGCAAAAGTTGTATCTTAATCTTTCTATTTAAAAATAAGCTTTTTTAGTATATCGAAAACAAATATAACAAAATATGTTGTTAAAAATTTACTAAAAAATTTTATATTAATTCTATTTTTGTTAAGATAGACTTTACAAACTTAGAATTAATTAAGTTAGATACTTTATTATTGTATTAGAATAAACTAACTTTTAGATATTAATATTATACAATATATTAAATAATATTTTTATAAAAAGATATCTTGTATACTATTTGCGTTGATAGCAAATATATTATATTACTAATTAACAATAACTTTTTTAGTAACTTAAGAGTTAAGACTGAAATATCTTATAAGATAGTTTAGCGTTGCTATATTTGTATACAATATTAAAAACAATAAGTATTTAATTAATAGTTATTTTCGACTCTTAATATATTTTTAAGATAGAATAGATAACAAAATAGTTGTTGCTTACTTCTATCGAGAAATTTATATTATAAAAAATCTAAGAACAAAGTTGCTACTTAAGATAAATATTATTAATCTAGAATATATAGTTGTTAACACAAATAGATAAAAATTAATTATTAAAAACTATTGAAGTTTAAAGATAGAACTAAAAATAAAGTTAAAAAATAATATTCAAATAAAACAAATTGTTAAAATAAAATAAAAATCTTATAATTGTTGTCTATTTTGTTCTCGAAATTTTAGTAATTGTACGAGACAAGATTTTGTCTACCAAAAACTATTTTTCTAAATTGATTTTGCTCGATGTTTATTTTTATATTGCAAATAGAAAAATATTTTTTATATATATTTATAACAATTGTTTTTTATCTCTTTGTATCTTGCAATATATAATATTGAAATATTTGCTAAAGTTTAAGAAACAAGATTGTTATTAAATTAGTTTTGACAAAAAGAATTAAACAACTAAAAAAAATATTAAAATTAATATATTTAGTAATAATTGTTAGATAAATCTAATTAATAATAATTATATCTACAATAGTTTAGACAAAATTATTGCGCTTTAGTATCTTGTTAAACAATTGTATATCTTGTAAGAGAATATTGACAAAACTATTAATTTTGTTAAGAAAAATTAAATGTTAATTTTATTAAATAGCAACTAAAACTCTATATTAGTATCGAAAATAAAAAATAAAATTTACTTCTTAAAAGAATGCAATTGCAATATAGTTAATAAAGAATTCGACAAACTATATACTTAAGATAAGATAATATAATTAATTAGATTTTTGTTATTTAAATTTTCTATCTTTATAATCTAATAAGTCTTGTTAAATAAAACTCGAAAGTATCAAGTAATAACTAATATTTGTAAACTAAATAGACTAATTATTACAAATAAATGTTTGATATTTGTTTAAATAAATATTATAGTTTAAATTTATAATTATAAATATAAAAGTTTAATAAACAAGTTAATTTTTTTTGCAATTTTTAATTGTATTTAAAAACAAATATAAGTTCTTTTTTATTATTTATCGAGACAAGAAACAACTTAATATTGCTATTATAAAATTCAAAAATTTGTTTATTTATATTTAATAAATAATAGATAAAAAACTTTGTTAATTTATAAATTTCTATTGTATTTATATTAATAATATTGTTGTTTTCTTCTAATTGTTCGATATATATTTAGCTTATTTTACTTAATTGTTCGACAAATTAGTCTTGCTAAACGTTACACTTAATTTCAAAAAGATCTATTTTAACTATTTTAGAATTATTTTGCTAAAACAAAAAGTAGATATCTTTAACTTATCTAATATTAAGAAGTATATTGTTGCTATTAAAATAATTAGATTTTCTAAGAATTTGAAGATATTTAAGATTTATCTTAATTTTGTTAATTATTAAAAAGACAAAATTGCTTAGTATGCTTAGCGAACTAATATTTTATAGCAAGAAAAAACTTGTTTTTTAAAGAGTTTCTCTATTGTTAACAAGCAAAAACGAAAGACGTATATAAGAAATATATATATTAAATACTTGTCTACTTTTCTTTAATTTTTTTATTAATTATAGCAATTCTTGATAGCTTTAAATTTCTTAATCTATGTCGACAACAATTGTTAATTGTATATAGACTTAAATACTTTCAAAAAGCGCGAATTTAATATCGAAATATATTATATTAAAAACAATTTAATTAATAGCAACTTTAGACAAACAATATTTAATATATTTTGTTCCTATTTAAGATTCTAAGTTTTGTCAAGATAAATTATTAATTAACTAAAATAAAAATAACTTGTCTTGTATAAACAATACAAAAGACCAAATATCTTGTAGAAGCAATTAAGAAACTTATTATAATTTATACTAATTACTCGATTACAACAAATATTGTTAAACAAATTATATTGTTTTTCTTATTAATTAACAAGTTTAATCTTTGTCTTGTACGTATTTTGCAATATTTCTTACAATATTTATTAAATATATATTATTGTACAGAAAAACTATATATAATTTCGAGTATATTATTTAAACTTCTTGCACTTTGAAATAAATACAACAAAAACAAATTATTAATTTTAGATAAAATAGATAACTTGGCAACAAATATAGAAATTGTAACTAAGTTAATGCGATAAATTTTTAAAAAAACATTAAATCTATACAATTAACAAGATAATCTTATTCTACTTATTTTTTTTTTAAATAAGTAAAATCTTTAAAAAAAAACTTCTCGAAATATATATTAAATCTATTAAGTAAACAAAAATTCTAACAACAATTTAAAAATTATCTATATCTTCTAATATTTAATTTTCTAAAAAAAAAATTTACTCTATTTTATAGACTATACAAATTGCAAGAAATTGTGCTTATCTAAGAAATTTAAAACAAAAATCTTTTATTAAATACACAATATAAATAGTTATATTGATTTTACTTGTATTTATAAAATAGTAATTATTAACTTTTATCTTTATAAGCTTGTCTTTTAATTGCATCAATATATTGTTTATTATTAAAAATACAATTTTTGTTAAATTAAGCAATATTAATTGTACAAAAGTCTTAATTTAATTCTAAGTTCTTTTGTATCTTTTTATACTATATATATCGATTTTGTTTTAAGATTATTGCTATATTAGAATTTCGATATTGTCTTAATAGTAATTTGCAAATTTTTTAAAAAAGTAACTATTTTAAATAACAAGACAACTTATATTGCAATAAATTAAACAAGTATTTTTTTAACAATTTTATTAATTAAAAAGTCTTAAAAATATTTGTGTACAATAGAAATTGCAAATTTATATTTAAATTCTAAACAATTATATTTTAGAAACTAAGAGTTTAGTTTTTGATCTTAATAGTATATTATTTATAAACAAACAAATAAAGTAAACAAACAAATTAGACAATTAAGATAGTTTTGCAATATATAGTAATTAGCAATTCTAATCTAAATTAAATATTCTTTTTGTTTATACTTTACGTTTGTTTTAATAATTTGCTTAGTATATCTATTAAATTGTTATTAAATAAAATAATTATAAGCTTTAAGATATATAATTTTTTGGTTTTTCTTAAATTTAATAATTTTTAGATAAATTAATCTCAAAAGAAGATTATTAATATTTTCAAGACAAAAACAAAAATTATATAAATTAATATAATAGTTAAAATAATATACAATAGATATTATAGATCTATCGAGCTTTTAATAAATAATATAGTATATTTTTGTTTTTACAAAAGTTATTTCTTGTTGTTTGTTAAATTGTTTAAATTGTTAATTTAATATATCGAGTCTTTTAAGATTCTTAAGCAAAAAAACAATTTAATATATAAATTAAATCTACTAGACAAAGAATGGCAACTAGATAGACAAAACAACTAGATAGACAACTAAGCAAGATAAAAAGATACGCAAGTAAACAAGACAAACATCTATAATAGTTGTAAAGATAATTGTCTAAGAACTAAGTTAACAATTAAGTTATACTTAATTGTCTAAAAGTAGACGCTATCAACAAGCGTTAAACGTTCTCTTGTTATTTAGCAAGAGTATTAGATACAAATCTTGTAATATATACTCTTCTTAAAAGAAAAAATATTAACGTTCTTGTTATGTTGCAAATTTCAAACGTTATCTAATTTTCAAATCTAATTATTATTTTGTTTAGATCTTGAGAATTTAATTAATTGTAATAAATTTGTTGTTCTTGTTTGTCTACGCGTTATGTTGCTAAATAGTCTCAATTTAATTCTCTTCAATATCTAGTTCGTTGTAGAACTTCTTGTCGCGCTAGCAATAAACGCTTTTTCTCGCATTTAAGTACGTCTTGTTTATTTTAATTTTTGCAAAGTTGTTCTAAAAACTATCTTCGAACAATTTGATAATCTTGACAATCTAAGTTAACTTACTAGCGAATTCGACAATATTTTTAAGAAAAGCATAAACATCAATTACAATAATAAAATTGACATTAAGAATAACGTTATAGCTATCTTATATAGCTTGAAAGCGCGTCGTTGTCTTGTTCGAGCTATTTGCTATTTTGCTTAGCATTTGTTTAGTAGTTGTCGCAAATCAAATTGTCTAACAACTAATAACTAAAACATCTATAAATCTAAAAGTTGTTCTCTTGCAAATTGATTTATCTTTCGAAAACAATATTTAACGCACAACTAAGTTCGTCTTAATTGTTTCGAACTTCTTCGCGTAATGTTTTAGCAACTTTAAATCTTGCAAAGCGAAGAATAGAGCAAAATTAGAGAAAATATATTGTTGACTAAGATCTTTAAAGTTAATTTGCTTGTTTTTATTGTCGAAGCTAGACGTTTACAAGACGACATTATTGTTTCGAATAAAACTTGATTAACGTTTGTCTTTTTCGTCTTTCGCGCTTTAATCGAAGCTACGTCTTAACGCTTAATTGCTTAATAAACTTTGATTAATACAATCTTTTTATTAATATCGATTGTCTTAAGATCTTTTTTGTAGTATAAATTTGAAGATTGATTGTTAAATATAACAAAATTTAAAATAGATTTGCAAATCTTATAATTTGCAAAGACTTAATCTTTCTTTAAAAACAACAACTTGTTAAAACATATTAATATAACGTAAAATATAATATTATGTACAAGATTGTTTATCTTAGTTGTTTTGTATTTTTTTTGCGAGTCAATAATTTAAGTAGATTAGACATCGATATTATCTTGCAAGATGTATTTTTTCTTAAAAATATTAATAGTATTTATAGACACAAAGACAAGTTCTAGAAGCTTACGTAATATGCAAATATTGTTGTTCTTATTAAAAGTTGCAAGTTATAGAGTAAAGCAATCTTGTGTTGTAATATTAATGCGAACGACACAACTTATATTGTAATTAATAAAACATGTATAACTTGCTTAAATAAATAAGATAATTGTCGATCTCTATTTTTTCTTTAAATCAAAATAGAGCAACATTGTTTTTAATTGTCTTTGCACTTAAGATTTCAAGACTAAAAACTAGATAAATAAGAAATACATTATTGTCTTTGCGAAGCATAAATATAATAAAATAGTTATTAAGCATAAACACTTTGCAAATAAATTGTTCGATATTTATTATAGTATGCTTCTAAAGAAGATCGCGCTTAAGCTTAATATTTATTTAATTTAATTTATCGTCGTTTAATGTAATCTAGTTATTATTATCTTGCTAACTTAGCGTTTTCGTAAAATTATTTTTAATTATCTAGTTTGCAACTTTACATTCGCGAGCTTTTGCGACATTTTAACTAAGATAAGAGTTTTTATTCTTTTTGTTAAAAGTTATATTAATTGTTTGTTAAATAACAACAATAAATAGACAATCTTGCAATACAATAGCAATAATAAAGATGTTATTGTCGATAATATAAAAATAATAGCTAACAATAGTAGACAAGCATATGTATTAATAGAATTAAAGATAATAAGCTTTAATAATATTGTTAACATTAGTATTAATTGTGCTAGTGTTTTAGTAAATTGCGTCTTATAATTAAAACTTATAAAGCGTCTACTATAAGTAAACAATAAATTATAATTATTTAACGTTACGTCTAAGCAAGTAGTTTATCGTTATTAACTCTTGAATATTAACAATAATAATATTAAGATAATATTTCGACGTTGTTGTCTTTCTTGCTATTTGTAATAGTTTTAATCTTAGACGATTTGTCTTTTTTCTTAGATATAGATACATTTTTTATTGTCTTAGACAATCGATTGCGCTTCTTTGACAATAATATAAGAACAATAATGTTTACTAGAGATATTAAGACAATTACTTTAAATATTGTAATAATTGTTTTAAAACATTTTATAATAGAAAGAATAAATATTTTGTGCTTTGTCTTATAGTTGTTAACAAAATTCGCAAAATCGTTTAGCAAATTCTTGCTATATTATTAATTTTACTTAGCATCGTAACTTTTTTTATCGAACAAAATACTTTAAGATAAAATAATCTTGTTTATATTGACAAATGCGATGTTTAATAAAAGCTTTAGTTTTACAAGAATGCTATTTAACATTTAATTTAATAACAATCTTCAAATAATTTAACTTTAAACAATTGTATAAATTTTTATTATTTAGCGCTAACTTAAAATAGATAATAAATATAATTAAGTAAATCTTTTAATCTATTAAGAGATTCAATTTGTATACTAGATTGCTTTTTTGTTCGAAAATCTTAAGAAACTCGATACGTTAAATCGACAACTTAAACGATTTAACAAACAACAAAAAGTAATTCTTATAAAGACAAAAATATATTATGTTGTCTATTAAAAGTTTAATAGACTTGTAATATTTATTGTATATTGTTTTAATTACTATATTAGCTTATGCAATTGTTGCTTTTGTCTCGAAGATATTAACAATCTTCTTTTGCAATTAATTTGTTTAAAAATTGTTAAATCTAAAAAAAAACAAGAGATTACGCATTTTAAAGTTTATAATTATTTTATTTAATAATAGTTTAATAGACGTACTAGATAAATTATTAAGACAAATGCAAAATACAAGCAAAAAGAATATTTAGTCTAAATTAAAATTGCTAGTCGCTATATATTGTAAAACTATCTTAATTATCTAGGTTGTTTATTTACTTTGTTCGTTTGTTTGTAAATAATATATTATTAAGACTAGAAACTAAACTTCTAGCTTCTAAAATATAAGTATCTAGAATTTAGATATAAATTTGCAATTTCTATCGTATACAAACGCTCTTAAAACTCTCTAATTAATATGATTGTTAAAAAAAATACTTGTTTACTTTATTGCAATATAGATTGTCTTGTCGCTTAAAATAATTACTTTCTTAAAAAATTTGCAAGTTATTGTTAAGACAATATTAAAATTCTAGCATAATAATAGTTTTAAGACAAAATTAATACACACAATTTAAAAAGACACAAAAGAGCTTAGAATTAAGTTAAGATTTTCATACAATTAATATTGTTTAATTTGATAAAAATTGTATTTTCGACAATAAGCAATGTATCGATACAATTAAGAGATAAGTTTGCAAAAATAAAAGTTAACAATTATTGTCTTGTAAATGCAAGTAAAGCTAGCATAACTATTTATATCGTGCGTTTAATAAAAGATTTTCGCCTTAAATTTCTTAAACAAGCATACTTTTTTGCAATTTGCATAGTTTATAAAGTAGAATAAGTTGTTCTTTTCAAAAAATTGAAATGCTAGAAAATATAAATAATTTTCGAATTGTTGTTAGAATTTTTGTTTACTTAATAAATTTAACGTATATCTTAAAAAGTCTTTTCTTAAAGATTTTATTTATTTGAACAAGATATAAGTAAAATAAAAGTGTTTTATTAATTGTATTTTAATCGATTAGATTTAATTTTTTTTTAAAAGTTTGTCGTATTAACTTAGTTATAGTCTTTACGTTTGTTATAAAGTTGTTTATCTTATTTAAAATTAATAATTTGTTCTTATTATATTTATTTTCAAATGCAAGAAGTTTAAACAATGCATTTGAAATTGTATATAATCTTTCTATATAATAACGTACATTTAGTAAAAACTATAAAAGATATTGCGAGACACACACGAGACAAAGATTAAATTTGTCCATTAATAAAAAAAAAAATTTAGTTTGTTTAACAATGCTTGTTGTAATCAAATAATTAGTATAAATTGTAATAGATCTCTTGATTGCTTCTACTAGATATTTGATTTTTTGTATTATTTATACAAGACAAGTCACTTTTAATTTAGTTAATTAATAATTTATCTTAGCAAAGCTTAAAGTCTTAGATAGAAATAAAATATATTAAATATTGTCTTGTCTAAAATTATCGCTAATTAAATCGCCTTTAACATAATATATCTCGAAATCAAATTTGCGTTTTTTAAAGATATTTAAGTTTATATACAATTAACAATTATTGTTAAAATAAATTAAGAAGTTCGAAGTTGTTAAGAATCGCTATAATTAATAAAAGAATTAAAGAAGAGTAAACAAGTATTTAATACACGTATTTCATAAATACGTCTTTCGCTTTTGCTTGTTAGTAGTAAAAAATCTCTTTAGAAGACAAGTCTTTTCTTGTTGTAAAATATTAACTCGTTGAACGTACTAAACAATTTTGTCTCTTTAATAATTAACAAGACTAAATTAGATCTTAAACGTCTTTAAATCTTTAGAAAATTTGATTGTCTTAATAATAACAATACGTTTTCTAATAATAAACAAGTCAAAGACGTTTACTTTTTGCTCTAGCAGAATAATGCTAAAATAGTTAGAATAGATTTTTTTAAAACTAAGCGTAACGTTTAGCAAAATTAATTTGTCGAATAATTAAGTAAAATAAGCTAAATGTATGTCGAACAATTAGAAGAAAACAACAATATTGTAATATAAACATAATAGAAATTTCTAAATTAACGAAGTTCTTTGTTTATTATTTGTTAAATGTAGACAAACAAATTTTTAAATCTTATAGCAACAACATTAAGTTGTTTTTTGTCTTAATAAATAATAAAGAAGAACTTATATTTGTTTTTAAATGCAATTAAGAATTGCAAAAAGAAAGTTAATTTGTTTATTAAACTTATATGTTTACAATTACAAATTTGAGCTATAATATTTGTTTAAACAAATATTAAATATTTATTTGTAATAATTAGTCTATTTAGTTTGCAAATATTAGTTATTACTCGATACTTTTAAGTTTTATCTAGCAAGATTTGTTAAATTACAAAGATAAAAAAATTAAACAACAAAAATTTAATTAATTATATTATCTTATTTTAAATATGCAATTTGTTGAATTCTTTATTAACTATCTTGCGATCGCGTTTTTTTAAGAAATAAATCTTATATTTTATCTTCGACGTTAATATAGAGTTTTAGTTAATATTTAATAAAATCGACATTTAATTCTTCTTAACAAAATTAATTGTTTTGCTAGTATTCTTTCACAAAATATACAATTGTTTAACAAGATGCTAAAGCGCAATAATTTTGTCTAGATTGTTGTAAACATAAACGCTATTAATTAGATTTATCTAACAACTATTATTAGATATATTAATCTTAGTATCTTCTTTAGCTATTTAGCTCTCTTTGTTAGAGTTAACTTGTTAATAGTTTTGCTTTTTAAACTTTAGCAAATGTTCTAACGTCGCATATTGCAAAATGCGAAGAGATACAAAGCAATTATTACAAACGTATACGAAAGACATTTTTTTATTTGTAACATAAAAGTAAGTGTTGAACAAAATCGATTTAAAGAGATAGTTTTTGTTAAACAAAATTTCGTCTTATACTATTATTAAAACTTCGAGAACAAAATAAATAATAATTACAAAACTTCTTTCGATTTTAACAACTTGTTTTATTCGAATATCGTTTTTTAACTTTATTTTTAACTTTGTCTTCAAACTTTAATAGCTCTTAATAATTAGTTTTCGTTTACTGGCGTTAACAACTATATGTTTAAGATTAATAATATTTATTTTAAGTAATAGCTTTGCTTTTAAATTTTTTATATTATAAAATTTTTAACAAAAGTAAGCGACAATTATCTTGTTATTTATTTTGTCTTAAAGATATATTAAGAGTCGAAAATAATTGTTGATTAAATGTTTGTTATCTTTAATATCGCGTATAAATACAACGACGCTAAATTGCTTTGTAAAATACTTTAGTCTTAAGTTACTAAAAAAATTATCGTTAATTAGTAACATAATGCATTTGCTATCGACGCAAATAATACACAAGATGTTTTTTTATAAAAATATTATTTAATATGTTGCATAGTATTAATGTCTAGAAGTTAATTTATTTTAACGCAATAATAAAGCGTCTAACTTAATTAGCTTTAAGCTTGTAAGATTTGTCTTAATAAAAACAAGATTAATATAAAATGTTTTAGTAAATTTCTAACAATATATCTTGTTATGTTTGTTTTTAATATGCTAAAAAAGCTTGTTTTTTAATAGAAAAATTAAGACACAACTTTTGCATTTAAAGAATTAAGAAAAAGATATTAACGTTAACTTAATATGCATTGCATATGTTCAATAAGTTGCTTTCTATAATAAATCAATTATATAAATAATTGCTAATGCTTTTTTTTCAATATAATATATTTCTTTTAACTAGTTATTAGCAATATAATATGCTATTATACTTGCACAAGAATCGTTGTAATAATTTATAAAATCTTCGACAAACATAAAGTAGTAAATAAACTTTATATATTTTGTAAAATTTGCGTAATATATTGTTACAACAAAAGCTTAATAAATTATTATTTGTTCGTAGTTGTTCTAATAGCTATTGCAATAATTTTCGCAATATTTGTCTTAATAATTGTCTTAATTTTGTTATATGTTGTTTTATTTATCTCTTGTTTTCTAATTATAATAGTAAGAGTTCTTGCTCTAACTATTTGCAAAAAAAAATGTCGTTATTGTAATTGTAAGTCTTGCGAGAAACTTTAATATCTAAAACTATATCGACGTTTATTGTATTAATTGGCGAAATTGCTTGTTAAAATCTTGCAAATTTTATATAGACTATTTAAGATATTTGTAATTTGCAAATTGTTATTAAGAAAAATACACGTAGTCGAATTGCTTGTAGAAGAATATGCAAGAAAAATAAATTAAGCGAGACATATATAGTGTAGATTGACAAATAATTTGTTCTTCTAATTGCTTATTTAATCGATTCGAATTTTGTTAATAAGAGCAATAAACAAGTATTATCTTTTATATTTCGCGCTTTGCGTCAAGTTTCTTAATAAAGTTCTAAAATAATATATAGACAATAAGTATATCAACAATAAAACGCAATTCTATTTCGAATTAATTTTATACTTAAGTTAGTTGTCTCTAAATTTCTTCGATATTTGTTAATTGCGTATAAAAAATAATATTTTGTAAATATTTTATAGTTTCTCGTTCGTTTTTAGTATTTTTAACAATAAAGATCTTTAATATTAATTTGTCAAACGCTTTGTTAATTTTTATCTTAAAGCAATTTTGCAATTTATTGATAAAGTTTAAAAAAAATAAACTTTAAAACGTTTAACATTTAAAGTTGTTTATCTTTTTTAAATATTACATTATAGTAAAGTTACAAAGATAGAAAGAAAGATTGTTTTAAACAACAATTTTGTTAACAACGTATATATAATTATTTACACGTTCGACAAAAATAAAGACTTCTCTATATATTGTTTTCTTATAGACAAAAATAATATTACTTAACTTATAGTTATTTAGAGCGTCTTAATAAAAAAAATCTAAATTAGACGTCTTAAATCGATTAGAAAGCATACTTGTGTTTTCTTGTAAAAACTTATTAAAGTATTTAGAAACGCAACGAAAATTAATTGATTTATTTCGAGACAAGTGTTATATTTGTTTTACGAGAGATCGTTAATCTTCTTTACGCAATATAACTCGCAATTAGTTTAGATCGAAGATTGCAAAAAGCAAAGCTTACTTAAAAGTTGCGAAATTAAATTGCAAGATCAAAGCTTGTCTAAAGATCGCAAAATTAAATTGCAAAAACAAAGTTAATTTAAAAGTTATTAAATTAACTTAAACATTAAGAGATTATTGAACAAGCTCTTGCTAATACTAAGAGTTTATATTATTAAACGTAGCTATGCCTAACTAGATTAGCGAAGAATAAATAAATTAGACATTTAACTATAAGATAATAGATTTGATATCTTGTTATTAATTGTACTAAGCATGTTGTCTAACGTCAAATAAGTTAAAAAACTATAAATTGTACAATTGCGCAATAAAGTTAAATTAATTAAACTATTGTTAATTACTTTGCAAAGAATTTTTAAAGCGTAAATCTATTATTTTAAATCTATTGTTTATTTCGAAACTCGTTCGATTAATTCTAGATTAACAACAACAATTTATGCTATCTTTCTTAAGAGAGAAAACTCGCTTTCGACGATATAGATTATTAACGTTCGCTAATATGTCTTTGCGCAATTTATCGTTGTTTAATTTGTCAATCTTGTTGTTTTTTAATTTGTCGAAAGAGTTAGTTATTAATTGTTTAATTAAGAACGCAAATAAAATAGAAGATGCGAGTAAAAAGACGAGACTTAAGATGCTTAAAGACGCAAATCTCTAAGACAATTGTCGAATTATTAAGATTCTAGATTTAGAATGTTATTAAGATAGACGTTTAAATTCTTTTGCTCAAATTGCTTGTTTTGATGTTTAGATAATTGTTTTGCTAATAGCTTTAATAATGTCTTTAAGATAATGTTGTCTAATATAGAAGACAATAATGTCTTCGAAGTAATAATGTCAATTGTAGCAAATTGTAATATCTTCGAAATCTAATAATTAAAAACAATAGACAATAATGTTCTTGTCGAAGACTCGTTGTAAGCTATAATAGATAGTAATTTCTTTGTTAAAACTTTCTTGTCAATTGTGTTAAATAAAGTTATCTATAACGTTTTTTCGAATTTATTGATTGCTCGTTTGAGTAAAGTTTTGTCAATTGCTTATTTGACTAATCAAATTCTTTTATCTTTACTAGATTGAGCAAACTAAGTAAAATAACAAGTTTTGTCTATTGATTCGAACGAAGATAAGCGAGACAAAAGTTTAAAAAACTTCTTGACTCTTAGTCTAGTTAACTTATTAATGTAAGAAATATATTAATATCTAGTAGTGCAAAATTGCAAGATTCGATAGATAAGAACAAAAAGAACAAAATTAGTTAATTTAACTAAAAAAGATATCTTAACACAATTAGATAAACATTTGTAAAAGATAAACTTGCTAGCTTTGATGCAATAACTTAGTGCCTAGTAGTTACAAAAGATAGACGAATGCTAACTCTAATGCAATAATCTAGTGTCTAGTAATTGCAAAAAGCAAACAAATGTTGACTCTAGTATAATAATCTAGTGTCTAGTAATGTATGCGAGACTAAATAAAAGAATTGACGATCATATTATTTGTCTAAATTAGACGAACGATTGACTCGAATCGTATATTGAAGCTATTATTTGCTAGACAAAGAATAGTAGCTAGACAAACAAAGCAACTAGGTAGACAACTAAGCAAGATAAAAAGGCACGCAAGTAAACAAGGCAAACATCTATAATAGTTGTAAAGATAATTATCTAAGAACTAAGTTAACAATCAAGTTATACTTGATTGTCTAAGAGTAGACGTTATCGATAGACGTCAAACGCTCTCTTGCCATTTGACAAGAGCATTAGACACAAATCTCGTAATAGAATCTCTTGACAAACTAAAAGATTTATTCAATTATATTTATTATTTATCTTAAGTTAGTATTAGACAATAAAGATTTATATAATTGTTTAAAATTAAATTATTCGAAGACTATTATTAAATTAAATATCGAATAATACTTTTATAAGATTAAAATTCTTATTAAGTATTGTGTTTGTTAATATAAACAAGATCGTTCTATTTTAAAGTATTTTGTTCGATAGAAGAATTACAATATTGAGTAAAATCGATAGTATAACAAGAATTTGCTAAACGATTTTGCAAATCTTGTTAACAACTATAAGATAAAACACAAAATATTTATTTTCTTTATTATAAGATATTTTAAAACATCTATTACAATATTTGAAGTAACTATTCTAATATCTTTAATAAATATTATTGTTCTTATATTATTGTTAAAGAAGTACAATTAATTGTCTAAAATAGCAGAAAATATACTTATGTTTAAGAAAAGAGATAGATTGTCTAAGATTAAGACTACTATAAACAACAAGAAAGATAATAATATTAAAGTATTATCTTAATATTATTATTGTTGACGTTTAAGAATTAATAATAGTAAACTACTTACTTAGACATAATTTTAAACAATTATAATTTATTATTTATCTATAGTAAATATTTTATAAGTTTTAGTTACAAGACGCAATTTATTAGAATATTAGCACAATTAATATTAATATTAACAATATTACTAAAGCTTATTCTTTTTAATTTTGTTAACACGTATTTTTGTCTACTATTGTTAGCTATTATCTTTATATTATCGATAGTAATATCTTTATTATTGCTATTGTATTGCAAGATTGTTTGTCTATTGTTATTGTTTAACAAGCAATTAATATAACTTTCGACAAAAAAATAAAAACTTTTATTTTAGTTAAAATGTTGCAAAAGCTTGCAAATACAAAGTTGCAAATTAGACAATTAAAAACAATCTTAAAAAAATACTAATTTAGCAAGATAATAATAATTAGATTGTATTAGATAATAATAAATTTAATTAAATAAATATTAAGTTTAAGAACAATTTTTTCTAAAAGTATATTATAATAAATATCGAGCAACTTATTTGCGAGATATTTATACTTAATAGCTATCTTATTATGTTTATACTTTGCAAAAACAATAATATATTTTTTGCTTATTTAATTTTTGATCTCGAGATTTTAAGCGCAGAAATAGTCGAGAACAATATTGCTCTATTTTAATCTTAAAAAGAGATAGAGATTAACAATTATTTTATTTATTTAATAAATTATATATATCTTATTAATTACAATATAAATTGTATTGTTTGCGTTAATATTATAATACAAGATTGTTTTGCTTTGTAATTTGCAACTTTTAATAAGAACAACAATATCTATATATTACGCAAGTCTCTAGAGTCTATCTCTATATCTATAAATACTATTAATATTTTTAAAAAAAGATATATCTTGCAAAATAATATTAACGTTTAATTTATTTAAATTATTAACTTGTAAAAGAAGTATAAAACAATTAAGATAGACAATCTTGTATATAATATTATATCTTATATTATATTAATATATCTTAACAAGTTATTGTCTCTAAAGAAAGATTGAATTTTTGCAAATTACAAGACTTGCAAGTCTATTTTAAATCTTGCTATATTTAACAATTAATTTTCAAATCTATATTACAAGAAAGATCTCGAGACAATTGATATTAACAATAAAACTATATTAATTAAAGCTTGTTAAGTAATTAAACGCAAAAATGTAATTTTAACTAAAATATAAAAGACGCAAAAAATAAATATTAATTAAATTTTATTCGAGACAATAATATTGTTTTGCAAATATCTAGTTTTAACAGTAAAATTAGATAAATCAATTTTAAAAATCTTAGTTAACAAAGATATTTTCTTTAATTTTGCTCAATTTTTTGTTTTGCAAAATTTAAAATTATTAAAATATTATACAAAGAAGCTTAAGACAATTAAAACAAATTTAATTGTATATTAAATATTAATTTCGAAAGATAAATTAATTTGCAAGAAAATAGCTTTTAGATTTATATATATTTTAGTTACTAGTTGTTAGATAACTTAATTTGCAACAATTGCTAAACAAATACTAAATAAGATAGTAAATAGCTTGAACAAAACAATAATATATTTTTAAACTATATAAAATAGTTGCAATATTATTCTTAATATTAACTCTACTATTGTAATCGATATCTATACTCTTTTTAAAAATATTGTCGAATTTGCTAACAAGTCGATTTAGATTGTTAAGATTGTTAAATTACTCGAAAATAGTTTTTAAAACAATTTTATAAAAATAAAGATAAATAAGATATACTTAAATGCAAGAAAGAGTATTTATTGTTAGCACAACAAGAAGTTCTACAACAAACTAAATATCGAGAAGAATTAAGCTAAGATTATTTAGCAATATAATGCGTAGACAAATAAGAACAACAAATTTACTACAATTAATTAAGCTATTAAAGTCTAAATAGAATAATAATTAAATTTAGAAGTTAAATAATATTTAAGTTTGAAATATAACAAAAGTATCAATATCTTTTCTTTTAAGATAAGTATATATTACAAGATTTGTATTTAATGCTCTTGTTAAATAATAAGAGAGCGTTTAATATCTATTAATAGCGTCTGCTCTTAAACAATCAAGTATATATTGATATTTCGAATAATCGATCTTTCAATTTCAAGATATTAAGATAGTTTAAGTAGTTCGAGATTAATTCTAGAAGCGTTCGAGAGACAATAAGAAGCTTGCATTTGAAGAGTTAGAAAAGACTTAATAAAAAGTATGATTTTAATATTCGAGATACGCACGAAATTTCGCGACGCTTCGATTATGTCTTTACTTGCTACTTGCTTATATTATAGTAATTTAAGTAGCAAAATCAAACAATTTGTAAGATTTCTACGCGAGAGCGATATACATCTTAAGAGAATCCTTTCTATCTAATTAATTGCGCATAATTAATTGCGCGTAGTTAGTGTAATCGTTGGGTCGCATCGAACACTTTTTTCTCAACTTGATTTACTCTCTTGAGTCTCGTAGAATTAAGTTAAGATTAAGGTGCGAACTCGACTTCAAAATCAAGTTTCGTCGAATCAATGTCAAAAACTTAAGCTAATTTCGTCGCGTTAGAATTTGCTTATCTTATCTTATTTTATCTATGCGCTAACTCGATTAAGCTAGTGCAAGATTTACGCTAATCGCATATAATTAGCACGTCACGTGACGTCACGTGATCGAGTAAGTCGAGTTAAACACTTGACGCGCATTCTTCGTTCGCTCCACTTTGTTGAACTAGGAAATTTGCCTATCCCTAGAGTTAGAATTGAGCGAACGAACTCGATCGAGTTGAAACTTGACCCAACGATTATACTATACGTAGTAGATAGTATTTGTAGATTGCGTTCGACGAGTCTTAACTATACAAGTAATATTCGAGTAACGCTTAACGTACTCTTTAAATTTTTAATAATATTCGAAGTCTATTCGAGATTAACTAAATCTACTAATATAACTCTAGAGCTAAGATATTGGCACAACAATTTCGAGAGTCTTAGGTCGCTAATAGAGCTTCTAAAGAGTTATTTCGAATTGTCGATATACCTTAATTATTAACTTAGTTCTTAGAGAATTATCTTTACAATTACTATAGATATTTGTCTTGCTTACTTGCGTGTTTTTTTATCTTGTCTAATTGCTTTGTCTAGTTGCTTTGTCTACTTAATTGTTATTTTTTGTCTAGCACAAATCTTAACAATTTGTATTAACTTAACTCGAAAGTTTTAACAATTCAATTTCTAAAATTAAAATCGATAATTCGAATTAAATTGTAAACTTAAAATCGAAAATCGATTTAAAAAATTAATTTAAATTGTTAAAACTTAATATTAGTATAAATAAATTTTGAAATAAATAGTAAAAAAATATATTTTATTCTATAATCTTTTAATATAAAATTATCTAGTAATATATTATAATAATATATTCGAACTATTCTAGATAACTAGAGTTAAATTATTAACTTAACTTTTCTAGTTAAAGAGTTCGAGAATCTTGTTCTACATAGTCTTATCAAAGATTGTAAAAAAAATCATTATTATATCTTAAAAAGAATTTAAATTCTTAATCTTTTAACTTGCAATAACAATAATATAATATCTATAATAAGACTAACAAGAATATAGTAATACTCTCAATAATATTAATCATAAATATCATATTACTATTATTAAAAGTTGAAACGCTCTATTACTAAGCTACTAAGATTTTAATATTTAAGTATACTCTATTTAAAAATATATAAAGAACTAATAACTCTAAAGCAATAATATAATTCTTAAAAAATCAAATATATTACTCGAAAAATCGACTCAAATTGTTAAGATATTAGTATAAATATAAATTATATTTAATAGATTCAAAATCTTAGTCTTATACTTTACTTAAATTGTTCAATTACAACTTAATAATATAATATAGTAATATAAAAGAGTAATACAAGTAACAACTAGTCTAAGCAAGCTATTTTAAGATAATACAAGCAAGCGTAGTTTTTGTATCGAAGTATACTACTTAATACTCTAGCAAAAAATCCAAAATAATAATAACATATATTCAAAAATAGAAAATCTCAATATAATAATATTATTTTCGATTTCTTGACAATTCGATTCGATTTCTAATATTGAAATCGAAAATCGAGTCGAATTAAATTAAATCAATTTTAAAATAATAGAAATTAAATCGAATTTTAAACTAATTTCTAATATTAAAATTAACAAGTCGAGTTAATTTCGAAAGTTAAAACCGAAATTCGATTTAATAATTAGTCTACTATTAGAGCAATATTATAAATAGCAAAACAATATAAGAATTTACAAAGAATTTTGAAAAAACTAAATCGAACTATATAAAATCGACTTAAATTTTATATTATAAAATCGAAATATATTACTAATTATATAATTAACAACTACAATAAAATAAATATTAAAATATTTAAAAATACAATAGTATCTATTGTACAAAAGTTTGCAAAAGTAAAACTAAAAGATTTATTTTAAGAAGTTAATTTAATTAGAATCTTAAATACAAAGTTAAATAAGATTTATTAAACAAAAGTTTTGATAATTTTGTTTTCTTTTATAGAAAATACAAAGATATTGCAAACTTAAAAAGATAAACAAGAAGAATTTGAAACGTTAATTTTAAAATTAAGATTAAAGTTAAAGTTTAAAGATAACAAGACTTACAAGTAGATTAATTGTTAATTCGATTTTTGGTTTCAACTTTTGAAATCAACTTAAATCGACAATTCAACTTTAGAAATCGAATCGAAAATCGAATTGATTTTAACTATTTTGAAATTGACTTAAATCGAATCGAGTCGATTTTTGATTCAAAGATTAAAATCGAATCGAATTATCAAGAACGTCAAGAATACTAAAAATAGTTTAAATTTAGTTTAAATTTAGTTTAAATTTAGATTTTTTTAATTGTTTTCTAGATAATGCACAATAGTAATGCATAATATAAACATAATCTAATATATTTATTAATTAATTTAAATAGATTAATTGTTTCTATTAAATTATTAATTAATTATTACTAAAAATAATAAAATTTACTAAAAATAATAGTCTTGGCAATTCGATTCGATTTTTTGATTCGATTTTCGATTTCTCGAACCGACGCGATCAGTCTACTTACAAGAGATAAAAAAAAAAGCAAGAATCTAAAGTTTTTTAAAGAGACTTCTTCTTTGTTATTACAATTATAAAATTTGATATTAAGATTGTCTTTCTTAGATCTTAGACAATTTAAAATTATTAGTACAACAAAATCTTGTTTTTTAATTACGAAAATCGCAAAGATCTTTTTAAAAACAATAGTTATTTTTATTGTAACAAACAAGAAGAACGATACAAAGAACTATATATATATAGAAGTAAGCATAAATTTGCAGTATCGAATTAATTATTACTTTGCAATATTAATTAAAGTCTTTCAATTAATTAAACTAGCTATATCGATAGAGAAGCAAGAAGAAAATCTAGTTACAATAATATTAAAGTCGATTATTTACATAATTTATTAAAGAAAGCTAGAATTTCTTTTAAGAATAAATCGAGTTTCTAATAATTAAATTAAGAGACAAATAATTTAATATTTCGAAAATCGAAATAACTTTCTAATATTTGTAAGACAATATAAAATAAATTTTAAGTCTAATATTTGTCTATCTATCTTTAGAGATTCCTTAAGACAATATATTTACAAGAGAGATAAACTAATCTTTCTATTAAACAACTTTTAATAAACGAACGTTTAACTTCAAGTTATAGATAATACTAATTTAGCAAAATAAAATAAATATAAAATTATTGTTTTCAAGAATTAGTTTAACTATTTAATAGAAAATTCAAAATGTTAGATATAATTATAACTCTAGAGCAAACTACAAATAATATTATATTATTAGCAAAGAAACATTAATCGATAAAAAAAACTTCTTAATTGCTTATTTTTTATGTTGCAAATAACAATGCAAATAGATTTAAATTCTTATATAACGTATGTGCTTTTACAAGACAATTACAATTATAGATTATTAACAATATTATATTTAATAATCTTTGAAAAGCATAAATATTAAACGTCGAAATATTATTTCGATCTCGACATAAATTAGAGCGTTTATTAAAAGTCTTAACAATTGTAGTCGACTATTTTCTTTATTATATAAAATAATTTGTTTTGTAAAAAGTATTTAATAAATAAATTTTATATGTAGATCGAAGTGTAATTGCAAAGAGTAATAAAGAAAGAATAACTAAAAAAAAGAATACTAAATACTAAGTTAACAAAAAAGAATTTAATTAAATAAGATTTGCGTTAAGTAAATATATCTTATTAACTAAAAAATATACAAATTGTACAATTTTAAATCTTTTATTGCAAACTAAGAATCGAAATTAATGCAGAAATAGAAATGTTTTTTATCTATATTGCTTTACTAAACAATAAAGAAACTCTTAAGAATTCTTGCATAAATATTCGAAACAATATAGTTGCAACTTATTATAAATTTAACTTTGTTATATCTATTTTTAATTAATATATCTTATTGTTTCAAAGCAACTATTAAGTTCTCTTATATATTTAATATTAAGAATTGTGAGGCTGTGTACGAACGTGTGACAAGACGTCGCTACATCGGCGCACACAAGGCGAGGCTACATAACATGTAGAACTATAGTCTAGAGAGGCATTAATTCGTGAGGATTCCAGGAGGGAATCCTTAGGGAGAAAACTCTGCACGACGCCAAGCCGCTACTACAAGGGCTTGGCACTGACGTGTCCACTAGGTCATTGGTCGCTGGCATTACAAGAATACAATTTTAAAATATATATTCTAAAACTTGACAAAAGTAATAAAGAAATTAAAAATATTGTTTGACAACGCAAAGAAATTTGATTATCTAATAGAAAATACTTAAGAACATGCAACATATTATATAAAATTAATATAAAGAAGAATTCAAAAGATAAAGAGTAAAGTATTTGAATTAAATTTGTAAATAGAGTTTATAAAGTCTAGAAATTTTAAAATATCGAAGACATATTAATTTAAGACTAAGAATAATCTCGATTCTTATTTATTTATTTATAAAGAAATAACAAGATTTAAGTCTTCGATTGTTCGCTCTAGTAAAAATAAGAAAATTTTGTTATTTCGATTCGAAACTAAGAAGAAACGCTATAAATTAAAATTGAATTAGTAAACTAGATTAAATATCTTAAAACTAAGAATAACTTTTAAAATTACACAATTATCTTTTGCTTTAAAAAGTTTAACACAAATATAATAACAACAATTTACTCTATTATTGCTATCAATATCTTAAATAGATTTTTCGAAATTATGTTAAGAAAATTTATTACTATTGTTATTATCTCTAGAGAGTAAACAAGATTTACGATAGCTAATTTTGTTAAATACTTAATTTCGATTTAATGATTTTTTTTATTTTTTTTAAAATTTTTATGCAAATTAATCTATTACATTCTTTACGAAATCGATTAGAATAAAAGAGAAACAAGAAGTCTAGTATAGCAATCTAAAAAAAATAGAAGCTCTTTTCTTATTTTTATTGCAACTTTTGCAAGAATAAAAATAAAATTTTCTTTATTAAGTAATTATAAAACAATTATTAAAAGAAAAGAAATTGTATATAGTTAGATAATTAGATAATATTAGATTATAAACTTAAAAATATGTATTATTAGTATTAGCAATTTATTTGCAATATATATGCAATCTCTTCTACTTAGATCTTAGAATCTTAGCTACTTAATATATTATTAGATTATATAGTACAATCTATATATATATTGCAATAAGTCTCTAATATTATAGTTGTCTATTAAGTAGAATTCTATTCTTACTTTCTTATATTATTAAGCGAACAAACAATTAATAAGAATATAGATAAAGTTTATGCAATAATTTGCAATAATTTATATTAATAAACTTAATTGTTTTTAATTAACTTTAGATTGTTCGATACGTTTGCTATATATACAATATCAAATTCTTTAAGACTTTCGTCTTAGTATCTCTTTATTCAAGAATTACTAAATATATATATATAGAACTATAATAAACATATTATTAATCTAGACTTTAAACGCTTTAAATAATATACTAAAATTGTTTTTACTAATAAGTATCGACATTTCGAATAATTGGTCTCTTAATTTCAAGATACTAAGATAGTCCAAATAGTTCGAAATCAATCCCGAAGATGTTCGAAGAACAACAGAAAGCTTGCATTTGAAAAATTAGAAAAAACTTAACAAAAAGTATAATTTTAATATTCGAGATACGCACAAACTTTTACGACGTTTCAATTATATCTTTACTTGTTACTTGCTTATATTATAGTAATTTAAATAATAGAATTAAACAATTTGTTAGATTTCTACGCAAGAGCAATATACATTTTGAAAGAACTCTTTCTATATAATTAATTGCGCGTAATTAATTGCGCGTAGTTAATTGCGTATAATTACTTGCGCATAATAAATAATGTTTGCAGATTGCATTCGACAAATCTTAACAATACAAGTAATATTCGAATAATACTTAATATATTTTTTAAATTTTTGATAATACTTAAGATTTGATCGAAGTTAACTTAATTTACTAATATAATTTTAGAGCTAAGATATCGATACAACGATTTCGAGAGCTTCGAATTGCTAATAGAGTCTCTAGAAAGTTATTCCAAATAGTCGATAAATAAATATTCTAGATGCGTTTCTTATAATTTTAGTTAAACTAATATCTATTAGAAACAACAATCGACGTATATATAATATAAGAAACTATATAATAATTGAAGCTAGAAAGAGTTGTCTAAGTTAATGCTTTTCGCATTTATATTATTGCTTAAAGTACGTCTTTGTTATTATAAATATTATATAACAAATATATAAAAACTAAGAGTTTTTGCACAATCTTATATTCGATCTTCTTATATATCGATAAATTATCGCACATATATTTACAAATTTCTTGTTCTTATATTAAACAATATATATATTATCGATACTCTCTACAAGTCAAACTAGCAAACAACAAAGAACACAAATTAATATTTGTTAAAATATAATTAAAATATAATATATCTATAAGAAACAATATAACAAAAGACTTTAAATATTATATTAATAAGTAGAAGATAAAACTACAAGTATTGCAAAAAACTTTTGCAATAAAATAGTATATCTAAGAGAAACTAAAAGTATACAATAAGAAAAACTTTCGCAAATTAGAGAGAAATTCTTTTGCAACAATAGTTTAATAACAGTAATACTTATAGTTGTTAATTGTATATTAAATACAATTTTTTTTGTTAATTGTTGCTTAATCGATTTTCTATCTATTTATTTAATCTTTAACTATTAATTGTTGCAAAATCTTCTACAATTTCGTAGCAATTAATAATTGTTAATATATTTAACAATTGTCTAGTCAATAATTAAATTGCTCTTTAATTATTCTTTTATTGCTTTTCTATTAATAATATAGTTAAGGTTTAAATATTTTACAATATACAAATTTCTATTTTTATTATATTTTAGTTTTTTCTTAATAATAAAGTAAAGATATTATAATAGAGTTTTCAAAACTTAATTGTAATATTTAGCTAAATTAGCAAAATATTAATTTAAATATTTTATTGCAAATACAATATTAGAACAAGTATAAATTGTTATATATATTATATTATCGATTATATATTAATAATCTTTTTAACTAATTACTTTATTTTTAAATTTAGCAAATCAAAAAGTATTGTAGCTATTTATAGATAGTTTAAATAAACTATATTTATCTAATAATATATATAGTTTGTTACGTAAGTTTAAAATATAATATAGTTAATTTATACAAAGAGTTCTAGCTTTGCAATTGCAAATAATTCTAATATTAAGAATTTTTCATATTTTTCTAAATTCTTAATTTTTCTTATTGTTTAAACTTTGTATTTAAATTAATCAATATTATTAAACAAATATACAACCATAATAATATTTTTAGTATAGAATAATAATATAATACAACACTTTAAATACAATAATAAATATAAATTTATATTGTATTGCTTAAAGTTAAGCTTAATTATTTTTTTAACGTAATATTTATATTAATTGCGAGCAACTTGCTTTAAATTGTACAAATTTCGCAAAATTTGTAAATATTGATTAGAAAATATATTAACTTCAAAAAATAATATTATATAGATTTTTTCTTTGAGAAACAATTTTGTAAAAGTATTGTTAATATTTATTTAATAGTATTATAGATTCTTTAATATAACAATAATAAAAAACAAGTGCAAAATATTAAATTCAATATAAAAAAAATCTTATAATCGATATTAAAAGCTTAAAAAAATTTTTAACAATTAATTTTATCTCAAGTTTATTAAGTATATTACTAATCTATATTTTAGTCTTAAGTATTTATTTGATAGTAATAATATTAGTATTTATTAATAAAACAACAATTTTTTAAGTGTTATTTGCAATTAAAGTAATTAATTCAATTTGTATAATATTTTTCTATAGCTCTTTTTAAATAGAACTATATTTAGTCTTTTTTCAAGTTTTTGATATAAATATTACAAGCTTGTTAAAGTTCTTATTATTTGTATTAATAGTTGCAGTGTTGTATTCTATATTTGTTACTTAACTAGTTATATTTTAAGCTATATAGATTACTATAGCGCAAATAGTTTGGTTGCAATATTTCTTTATATTCTTTGTATTAGTATTTTACTTTCGCTTTAAAATTGCAAAATGCAAAAATATCTAAATCTTTTATTTTAAAATAACAAGATTCTATTAAATCTTGCTAATTCTTTGAATTTCATTAATTCTCTAAATCTTGTTTTAAGAGTCTTAATTATTAACTTGATCGTTAGTTAATTTATCGACTTAATTGCTATTTAACTTGCTCTAGTTATTATTTAAATTAATTTACTCAAGAATTAAATTAGAGACAAAATCTAGATATAATATTTGCTTAATTACGTTCTTGTAAAATCTATCGATATATTGTTTTTCTAACAAGATATTAACAATTCTAATTCGTATCTTAAGATTAATTCTATCTTCTTTTTTGTTCTTAATAAATCTAACAATATTATTTCTAATAATCTTGTCTAGATCTAAAGCTTATATGTTAATAAAGATATTTGTCTTCTTTATATAATTAAGAAAAACTTTTACTTGTTCTCTATTTATTAGCTTATTTATTTTATCTTTAACAAAAAGAGATCTTGAATTTATATAAAAGTAGTATTTGCATTCTTATATATATAGATAATTAATAGATAGTTTAATCTTCATAAAGGTTTTGATAAAAGTAGTAAATTTCTTTAAATAACTATAAATTAAAAAATATTATTTTTACTTATAAGAAAACAATATATAGAGAAGTCTTTATCTTTGTCGAACGTATAAATAATTATATATATATTGTTAACAAAGTTATTGTTTAAGACAATCTCTCTTTTTATCTTTGTAACTTTATTATAATATAATATCTTAAAAAGATAAACAACTTTAAATATTAAATATTTCGAAGTTTTTTTATTTTAAACTTTATTAATAAATTGTAAAATCGCTTTAAAATAAAAATTAGCAAAATATTTAACAATTTAATATTAAAGATTTTTATTGCTAAAGATATTAAAAATAAATAAGAAATTATAAAATATTTATGAAATATTATTCTTTATACGTAGTTAACAAATATCGAAAGAATTTAAAAACAATAAATTTAAGTATAGAATTAGCTTGAGATAAAACTTTGTTCTATTGTTAATATACTTATTGCTTATATATTATCTTAGAACTTTATTAAGAAACTTAATACAAAGCGCAAGATATAAAAGACAATACTTGCTTATTATTTTAGCTAACAAAACTCGAATTAATTAAATAAATAATTAGAAGAACAAATTGTTTGTTAATTTATATTATATATATCTTGTTTAATCTATCTCTTTTATATACTTTTTTACTAGTAGTTCAATTATACATATCTTTCTTAACAATAGTTTGTAGACTACAAATATTCTAAATAATCTATATAGAATTTGCAAAATTTTAACAAACAATTTCGCTAATTAATACAATAGACGTTAATATAATTTTTAGTATTAAAGTTTCTCGCAAAACTTGCAATTACAATAGTAACAAATTCTTTTGCAAATAGTTAAAACAAAAACTCTTACTATTAGAATTAAAAAATAGAAGATAAATAGAATAATACACAACAAAATTGAGACAATTATTAAAATAATTATTGCAAAAATTATTGCAATAACTATTAGAGCAACTACAAACAAATAGCAATCTATTAAGCTTTTGTTGTAATAATATATTACGCAAATTTTGCAAAATATATAAAGTTTATTTATTACTTTATACTTTTCGAAGATCTTGCAAGTTACTATAATAACTCTTGTACAAGTACGACAATATATTATATTGCTAATAATTAATCGAAAGAAATATATTATATTAAGAAGAAAATATTAGCAATTATTTATATAATCGAATTATTATAGAAAGCAACTTACTAAATAGATGCAATATATATTAAGTTAATATTAGTATTGCTTTTTGTATTTTTTAAGTACAAAAGTTGTATCTTAATCTTTTTATTTAAAAAAAAAAAGTTTTTTTAATATATTAAAGATAAATATAACAAGATATATTGTTAAAAATTTACTAAGACATTTTATATCGATTTTATTTTTATTAAGATAAATTTTATAGACTTAGAGTTAATTAAATTAGACGCTCTATTATTGTATTAGAATAAATTAATCTTTAGATATTAATATTATGCAATATATTAAATAATATTCTTATAAAAAGATATCTTGTATATTGTTTGTATTAATAGCGAGTGCATTATATTATTAACTAACAATAACTTTTTTAGTAACTTAAGACTAAAGTATCTTACAAAATAGTCTAGTATTGTTGTATTTATACGCGATATTAAAAACAACAAATATTTAATTAATAATTATCTTTAACTCTTAATATATCTTTAAGACAAAATAGATAACAAGATAGTTGTTATTTACTTTTATTAAAAATTTTATGTTATAAAAAATCTAAAAGTAAAGTTGCTACTTAATATTAATATTATTAATCTCGAATATATAGTTGTTAATGCAAATAGACAAAAATAAATTGTTAAAAATTGTTAAAGTTTAAAAACAAAGTTAAAGATAAAGTTAAAAAATAATATTCGAATAAAATAAATTGATAAGATTGAAAAAAGTTTTGTGATTATTATTTATTTTGTTTTTGAAGTTCTAATAATTGTACAAAATAAAATCTTATTTAATAAAAACTATCTTTTTGAATTGATTTTGCTTGATACTTATTTCTATATTGCAAATAAAGAAATATCTTTTATATATATTTATAATAATTGCTTTGTATCTCTTTGTATCTCGCAATATATAATACTAAGATATTTGCTAAAGTTTAAAAAGCAAAGCTATTATTAAATTAGCTTTAACAAAAAGAACTAAGCAACTAAAGAAAATATTAGGATTGATATATCTAGTAATAATTGTTAGACAAATTTAATTAACAACGCCTATATCTACAATAGTCTAAACAAAACTATTGCACTTTAATATCTTGTTAAACAATTGTATATCTTATAGAAGAATATTAATAAAATTGTTAATTTAATTAAGAAAAATTAAATATTAATCTTATTAAATAGCGACTAGAACTTTATATTAATATTAAAAATAAAATATAAGATTTGTTTCTTAAGAGAACACAATTGCAAGATAGTTAATAAAGAATTTGACAAACTATATTCGCATTTCGGAAACGTAATTCTAGCAAATCTAAAAGAAATTTTTTTGAGACTTTTGTTTAAGCAAATCTGGCAGATCTAGTAGATTTACTAGTCTAAAAAAGACAATATAAGAGCTCACTAAGCAAGATAAATTATAAAAAATACAAGAGTATTATATAGATGTATTTTATCTTGCTTAGTAAGCTCTTATATTGTCTTTTTTAGACTAGTAAATCTGCTAAATCTATTGAATTTGCTTGAACAAAAGTCTCGAAAAAATATCTTCTAGATTTGCTAGAGTTATATTTTCGAAATACAAATATATATATTTAAAACAAGATAATATAATTAATTAAGTTTTTGTTGTTCGGATTTTTTGTTTTCGTAATTTGACAAATTTTACTAGACAAAACTTAAAAGTATTAAGTAGTAACTAATATTTGCAAACTAAATAAACTAACTATTATAAATAGATATTCGATACTTGTTTAGATAAATATTATAACTTAAATTTGTAATTATAAATATATAAGTTTAATAGATAGATTAACTTTCTTTTTGCAATTCTTAATTGTATTTAAAGACAAATATAAGTTTTTCTTTATTATCTATTGTTACATATCTAGCTCAAAACAATATAGTATATAATCTACGATGTAATATATATTACAAAGTACAACTATTTGTACGTTTAACAACTTAATAGACAAGCAATATTCGACGTGTTCAACAACAAGTTAAGCAAACAATACTCGATATGTTTAACAACAAGTTAAACAAATAGTGCTCGATATATTTAACAACAAGTTAAACAAACAATGCTCGACATACTTAACAATAAGTATAGCAAACAAGAAGAATCTTCTTTAGTATATAGATTTTCGAATACAACTCTCTTATAAATTGTATTTAATTTATCTTAAGTTTTTACTTATTATTACTCTAATTTATTAAACTATTTATAAAGATTTATTAAATATAAGATTGTCTATAGTTGCAATTCTTGTTATTAAGTAATTTCTTATATTGTTTAAAGATATTTACAAATCTCTTTATTAATATAATTTACTTTAATATCTTTTACAAAAATATTAGCATAATACTTTGAATATTCTAAAAATGTTTATATTAGATTAACGCGCTTCTATTTCGAGCACTAGCTTAGCAATATTACGTCGATTAATATTTAATAAAGATAACAAAATAAAAATTAACAAGTTTAATGTCTATCATAGAGATTATATTGATTTAAAGAATTAACTTATATAAATAAATATTTATTTTATCTTCTATTTTATTTTAGCAAACTAGAAGACAATTTTTGCACTAATATTTCTTAAAGAAAGAGTCTAGCATTAATTTAAGTTAAATTTACGCAAATATCTAAAGAATTATAACGAAAATTCTTGTGCAATATTTACAAACTTCAACAACTTCAAAAGAGAGCTTCGAAGAATCTTTAAAATATTTAATAAGAAACAAATTGCAAAAAGAATAATTTAGTACTTAATTTAACAAATCTTTGCAATAGATTATATAGCAAGATTCTAAGAGTATATTAATTTTATTAAGTAAAACAATATTGTATTTATAATAATATTCTAACAAGATCTTAAAAACAATCTTAGAAATAATATTATGCGCAATAACAAATTTATTAGCAATATATTTAATCTTATCGAAGTAGTTATTAATTTTAACAACAAGCTATATAAAAGAACTATAAAAAAGCAATACAAATAATTTTATAAAAGAGCAAAAATCTTCTTTAAGTTAACAATCGAATATTAATAGAGAGAATTTTGTTCTAATTAGTAGTATAGTAATCTAGACTATTGTAAGCTTATATCTATAAAATTGAATTTTACTTAGTATTGCAAAGAAAAGAATTCTAGAAAAAAGCAAGATAACAAATCTTAGAAACGTGCTATTTATATAACAAATTGAGTTATTTCGCAAGAGATTGTTAATTACAAAACTTAATAAATTGTCGACAAATTAATATTATGTTAAGAGAGATATTTAATAGCTAGAACAATATTAGAAAGCAAATCGATATAAAGACAAATACTTTTTAAATTAAATTAAACAACAATTACTATTTAATAGAGAACTTAGATTAATTATAGAAAGTTCTAGATAAAATATTATTAGACAAGATATTTGCGTTTACGCAAAAAGTTAATTAAGTATTTCAAAAAACTATTAAATTTTATAGCTCAATTATCGACTTAAGCGAAAAGTATAATTGAAAGAACTTTTACAAATGTATAGAAGATATTATAAATTATCTTAAGACTTTAATTAGCTTATTAAAAATTGTAAACAAATACAAGAAAAAAATATACTTAATATTATTATAGAACAATTAAATCTTACAATATATATAGATTTTAGTTAAACTATATGCTATAATAATATATACTAAATTTATCTAGAAAACAAGCAAGAAGTTAATTAATTTTCGAAGAAATTAAAGTTAACAATTTAGCAATAGAAGAAAGCTTAGTGCAAACAAATGTTTAAAGCAAAAGTTACAATACAAAAGCAAAAAAAAGTTTAAATTTTTTAATAAAAAGTATATTAAAGAAATGCAATATATTAGCTTAACAATAGCAACTAAATTTAATAGCATACGCACAATATTTTATTATATTAGTTAAAATTAACAATTGTCGATTTGTAGCAATAATTAATTCTAATATAATAGATAATTTTATAGCTAGAGCTCTTGTAAAGAGAAAAGAGTATTCTACTTAAAAGAAGTCTAACGCTTACAATCTAATAATTGTAGATAAAAACTTATTACTTATAGAAAATAAAAAAGTAAGCAAAGAAACAAAATTACTATCAATAGCTATTTAGCAATATTACAAAAAACTAATCTTTAATATAGTAAGAATAATTACTTACAATGTTGTTTTAGAAATATTTTAATTAAAGTAACACAATTTAAAAGTTAACTAAAATATACGAGTACTTAGATTTGCGCAAAATAATTACGCAATTTACATTTAATCTACGCATCGATAGCGTTCGATAATAGATAAAAAATTAAGTCGAAATTTGATTGCAAGTAGCAAGCTTACATTTTTGCAAAAAAACAATCTAATAAAGTTTGACTTAATAAGTATTAATAAAGATTAATTAAATTACAAAGTTAAAGTAAGTAAAGAAGATTACAAATCGTTTAAAAGTTCTAAACTATTTAATACAACAAGAAAATTGCTAAAATATATATTACAAATATACAACAATTAAGAGTATCTATTTTAGAAAGAAAAAACAATTAAGATTTTATCTAAATATTAATTGTAAAATTACGAGATTAAACTTAAATTAAATAAGCAACTTATATTTGAATCTATATATATTTTATTCGAAAAGAAGCTAGAAATACTTCGCAAATATTTAGCAAAAAACAAAAAAAAATTGTAAAATAATCTTAATTATAAATATAATACTCGATTCTCTTTGTATCTAAAAAAAACAAAACTCTTTATTTATATATCGATTATTGAAAGCTAAACAATATTACAATAAAAAATCAATATTTATTATTTAATATTAGCAAGCTTTAAAATCGATTGTTCGAAGAAAAGTACTTTATTAAATTAAACTTATAAAAAGCGTATAATTAGATTAGAATAAAGATAGAAAAGAAGTAAAAGATAGCTTTTTGTATACAATATAAGTTATAAAAATATACAATAATATTGTTTGAACTTACAAATGTTTCGACAACGTATTAAAAAATAATTAATAATATATTATAACAATATTTGAATCGATTTGTTATAGTATACTTAAACAATATTATAATTTACTTAAGTATTTTAAAAGAATATATAAATTATATTTTTAAAGTATTAAAATATTTAAATAAAAGAAATCTATATTTTAAATTAGAGAAATGCAAGTTCTATTAAAAAGAAGTTAACTTTTTTAAATTTGTTGTTAAACAATATAAAGTACGTATAAATCTCAAAAAGCTACAAGCAATTAAAAAACAAAAATTATCTATTAACGTTAAAAAACTTTAATTCTTTCTAGATTTTATAAATTATAATAAGAAATTTATTAAAAATTACTTTATTAACGCGATATTATTAACAAATTTTACGAAAAAAAAGACGCTATAAATATAAGAATTAATAAAAGAGAAATTATTTTAAGATCTTAAGCTAAAATACTTAAAGAAATTAGTATTAAAAAAATACAACTTACAATTGTAAAACAAGATTAAAATTAACATATTAGATTTAATTATTAATATATACTTTAATTAAGAGCATAAAAATATATAATATTTAGTAATATATCTCTCGAGAAAACTCTTGTTAATCGAACAAAATTATAATATTTACAATAAGTAACTATTTGCTATTGTAGTCTCTCTAGAGTTATAAAAAGTATATATTGGAAAATTATTAAAACTTACAATTCTTATAAATTACAAAAATCTTTTGTACTTTATTACTATTAAACAACTTAACAAAAAATAAATACAATAATTAGAGTAACTCGAACAATACAAGTTTAAGATACAATATATACTAGATAAAGATAACAACAAAATAGATATACTTAATAGAAGAAATAATTATTTAAAAACAAAAAAATTGTTTAATTATTATATACTTAAGATTAACAAGAACAAATTACTATTAGCAAACAAATATAAGCTAAATACTATTTTACAAATATTTAGAAACAATAAAGAAGAATTTCTAATAAAGAAAGAAAAACTTCAAATATATATTAACAAAATTGACAAATATATAAAGAAATATTATAATAAATTATTGCAAAAGCATTTAAGAGTAATTAAAATTCTTTAACTTTTATGTTAATATTGTTAGTTTTCTTAAATAAGACAAGTTGTCGAGATATATATTAAACAATATCTTAGTTATTAGTAGAACAAATATAATATATATGCAAGCTATAATAAAACTTAATATTAAGAATTATCTAAATTGTTATAAGATAAAGTTACAATAAACTTTATTATTAAGTTGCTTAAATTAATAAATTTAGCAATTAAAGACAAATATAATTTGATACTAATAATAATTAACAAACTTATTAAGTATTTATATATTATTGTATGCAAAGAGAAGTTTATAGCAAAACAACTAAGATATATTGTATTAAATCAACTTATACAATATTACAATATATTTAAAGAATTAATTAGTAATAGACACAAGCTCTTTATGTCTTATTATTAAAGAATACTTTTATCGATATTAGAAACAAGACTTAGAATATCGACTATCTATTATTCGATTACAAATAATTAAATAGAGCAAACAAATTAAAATCTAAAGCAATATTTGAGATACTATGTTAATAATACTTAAAGTAATTGAATATTACTTTTATCTATAATACAATTAATACTAAATACAAAGATTTCGAATATTACTAAGATAACTTTATTCTTTGTTAATTATAACAAAGAACTAAATCTCTTTAAGAAAGAGCAAAAGTATTTGTTAGCTTAGTTAATTATTAAAAGAATAGAAATACTAAGAAAGATACACAATAATATCTTAAAGATGCAAGAAAAATTAAACAAGTAGTAGATTAAAAGAGAAAAAACAATATCTTAACTAAAAAAGAGAAATAAGATATATCTTCTTACAAAAAATTTTAAGACAAGAAAGTTAAACAAGAAATTAAATTATATTAAAGTTGAATTGTTTCTTGTTAAGAAGACAAAAAAATCAATTAATTATAAACTCGACTTACTTAAGAATGTTAAAGTATTTTTAGTATTTTATATTTTATTGTTGAAATTAGTTAATTTTAATATATTTATATAGAAAACATTTTGTTACAAAGTTTAGAAAAAGAGTAGATATAAAGTAGAAAAGATTTTAAAGCAACAAGATCAAAACTATCTTATAAAGTAAAAAGAATATTTTATCTTAAAAAACACGTAAAAATTAAAGAAAAATCTCGACAATTACTATAATTTTATTTAGATATTTTATCGAGATTCGAAAAATTATTTAGTATAGCAAAAAATAACTAGAAAATAGAAGACAATTCGACAAGAATATTTGCAATAAGACAATTGAAAAATTCGAAAGTATTTAACTCTTCTATTTTTGACAATAGATATTGTGTCTTTTGTTTTGTTTTTATATTAATTTTCTTTAGAATTTTCTTATTTTGTAGCAATCGAGTTATAACAATTGTTAACAAAGCTTTATTTTTAGCAATCTTAATAGAAAGATTTTTTCTATTATAATTAAGAGAAGATTACAATATGTTTATGCACGATTTGTTTACACAAAAACATTTCGAATACTTTAAATAAGACAACAAATCTTTTATAACAATACAAAAATAACTAGAGAAAGAGGAACGTTCGCAAATAATATCTACTAATATATTATAATATTTGATTTCGAATACAATGCAAAGACAACTTTATTGTTAACAAGATATAATAAAGAAGATGTTAACTTTTAAGACAAAAATCTTTAAAAAGAAGAATAGTATTACAAATCTAGCTCGAAACAATATAGTATATAATTTACAACGCAATATATATTATAAAGTACAACTATTTGCATGTTTAATAACTTGATAGACAAGCAATATTCGACGTGTTTAACAACAAGTTGAGCGAACAATATTCGATATGTTTGACAACAAGTTAAGCAAACAATATTCGATATATTTAATAACAAGCTAAGCAAGCAATATTCGATATATTCGACAACAAATATAACAAACAAAAAGAATCTTCTTTAGTATATAGATCTTCGAATACAACTTTTTTATAAATTGTGTTTAACTTATCTTAAGTTTTTACTTATTGTTATTTTAATTTATTGAATTATTTGTAAAGATTTATTAAATATAAGATTATTTATAGTTGCAAATCTTGTTATTAAGTAATTGCTTACATTGTCTAAAGATATCTACAAATCTCTTTAATAGCATAATTTACTCTAATATCTCTTACAAAAGTATTATTGTAATATCTATTAAGATAAGAAACAACTTAATACTTCTATTATAAAATTTAAAAATTTGCTTGTCTACATTTAACAAATAATAGATAAAGAATTTTGTTAACTTAGAGACTTTTATTGTATTTATATTAACAATATTGTTGTTTTCTTACAATTGTTCGATATATATTTAGCTTATCTTACTTAGTTATTTGTAGTGTGATCGTCGGGTCGGGTCTTGGCACGAATTTTTTGTTCGACCCAAGGATTTGGACAGAATTTTTAACTTAATCCAAATTTTATTTAATTAATTGCGCTACGTAAATTAGTCCAAATCAAGTAGTTCTTTTTTTGTATGAAAGTGCGCTAAATTCTCTACAAAATGAGATAATTTTGAAAAAATACAAGTAAAATACAAGGAAGTTTTGTGGGTTTTAAATTTAAAGTTTTTATTTAAATTTAGTTCTCGAGCCCGATTACATAAGAAATTTGCCACCGAAACTCGACCCAACGATTAGGCTAGTTATTTGACAAATTAGTTTTGCTAAACATTACGCTTAGTTTTAAAAAGATTTATCTTAATTATTCTAATATTATCTTGCTAGAACAAAAATAGACTAATCGCGAAGAACCGAAAATATCACGTGAGAGCGCCAAGATTTGGTTTCTCGATTTTTTTTTGGAATCGAATTGCTTAAAATAGTAACTTTTCGACAAAGCTAAACTTATTATAGTAATAAGTTAGCTTCTTTAAACAATTTGATTTTATTCGATTTCTTGGCAATTCGATTCAATTCCAAAGTTGAGATCAAATATTGAATCGACGATTAATCTAAACAAAAAGTAAATATCTTTAACTTGTCTACTATTAAGAAACATAGTATTGTTATTAAGACAATTAGATTTTCTAAGAATTTAAAGACGCTTAAAATCTATCTAAATCTTATTAATTATTAAAGAGACAAGATTGTTTAGTATGCTTAGCAAATTAATATTTTATAACAAAAAAAACTTGTTTTTTAAAAAGTTTCTCTATTGTTAGTAAACAAAAACAAAAGATATATTTAAGAAATATATATATCAAATATTTGTTTACTTTTCTTTAATTCTTTTATTAGCTATAGCAATTCTTAATAGCTTCGAACTTCTTAATCTATTTTAATAACAATTATTGTTTATATATAGACTTAGACATCTTTAAAAAACGCAAGTTTAATATCGAGATATATTATATTTAAGATAGTTTTATTAACAACAACTTTAGATAAAATAATATTTAGTATATTTTATGTTTATTTATAATTCTAAGTTTTGTTAAGATAAATTATTAATTAATTAAGATAAAAGGAACTTGTCTTGTATAGACAATACAAAAGACTAGATATCTAGTAGAAGCAATTAAGAGATCTATTATAGTTTATATTAATTACTTAGTTACAACAAGCATTGTTAAATAAACTATATTGTTTTTCTTACTAATTGATAAGTTTAATCTTTGTCTTATATATATCTTGCAATATCTTTTACAACTTTTACTAGACATACATTATTATATAGAAAGACTATATATAGTTTCGAATATATTGTTTAAACTTCTTGCATTCAAAAATAAATATAACAAGAATAAATTATTAATTTTAGATAAGATAAACAACTTTGTAATAAATGTATTAATTATAATTAAGTTAGTGCGACAAACTTTTAAAAAGAAATTAAATTTAATCGATTAAAATACAATTAACAAAACAATTTTATTTTACTTAAGTTTTGTTCAAATAAGTAAAATCTTTAAGAAACAACTTCTTAAAATATATATCAAATTTATTAAATAAATAAAAATTCTAACAATAATTCGAAAGTTATCTATAATTTTTGATATTTAATTTTTTTATAAAAAACAATTTACTTTACTTTATAGACTATACAAATTGCAAAAGATTATACTTGTCTAAGAAATTTAAGACAAAAATCTTTTATTAGACGCACAATATAAATAGTTATGCTAGCTTTATTTGCATTTACAAGATAGTAATTGCTAACTTTTATTTTTGCAAACTTGTCTCTTAATCTTATTGATATATTGCTTATTATTAAGAATATAATCTTTGTTGAATTAAACAATATTAATTATATAAAAGTCTCAATTTAATTTTAAGTTTTTCTGTATTTTCTTATACAATATGTATCGATTTTGTCTTAAAATTGTTGTTATACTAGAGCTTCAATATTCTTTTAATAGCAATATATAAATTTTTCAAAAAATTAATAGTTTTAGTTAACAAGACAACTTATATTGCAACAAAGTAAATAAATACTCTTTTTAACAATCTTCTTAATTAAGAAGCTCTAAGAGCGTTCGTATACAATAGGGATTGCAAATTTATATTTAAATTTTAAAAAATTATATTTTAAAAACTAGAAGTTTAATTTCTAATCTTAATAATATATTTTTTAGAAATAGATAAATAAAGTAAATAAACAAATTAAATAGTTAAGATGGTTTTGCAATATATTGCAATTAGCAATTCTAATTAAGATTAAATATTCTTCTTGTTTGCACTTTGCGTTTATCTTAATAATTTGCTTAATATATCTATTGAGCTATTATCAAATAAAATAATTATAAGCTTTAAGATATATAATCTTTTGTTTCTTCTTAGATTTAACAATATTTAGATAAATTAATTGTAAAAGAAGATTGTTAATATTTTCGAGACAAAAACAACAATTATATAGACTAATATAATAGTTAAAACAATATACAATAGATATTATAAATTTGTTAAGTTTCTAATAGACAATATAGTGTATCTTTGTTTTTACAAAAATTACATCTTGTTGTTTGCTAAGTTGTTTAAGTTGTCGATTTAATATATTAAATCTCTTAAGATTCTTAAACAAAAGAGCAATTTAATATACAAATTAAATCTTCTAATAAATTAAAAAATTTATTTAATTATATTTATTATCTATCTTGAGTTAGCGCTAGATAATAAAGATTTATACAATTGTTAAAAACTAGATTATTTAAAAGTTGTTGTTAAGTTAAATATTAAATAGTAATTCTACAAGATTAAAGTTCTTATTAAATATTGCATTTGTTAATAGAAATAAAATTGTTTTATCTCGAAATATCTTGTTTAATAAAAGAATTACAATGCTAAGTAAAATTAATAATATAACGAAAATTTGCTAGACAATTCTGCAAATCTTGTCAACAACTATAAAACAAAGTACAAAATATCTATTCTCTTTACTATAAGACGTCTTGAAACAATTATTACAATACTTGAAGTAATTGTTTCGATACTCTTAATAAATATTATTATTCTTGTATAATTGTTAAAGAAACGCGATCGATTCTCTAAGACAACAAAAACCGCATTTATATTTAAAAAAAAGATTGTCTAAGATTAAAACTACTACAAGTAGCAAGAAAAACAACAATATCAAAATATTATCTTAATATTGTTATCGATATTTAAGATTTAATAACAACAAACTACTTGTCTAGATATAATATTAAACAATTACAATTTATTGTTTACTTATAGTAGATGTATTATATATTTTAGTTACAAGACGCAATTTACTAGAGCACTAGTATAATCAATATTAATATTAACAACATTACTAACGCTTATTATCTTTAATTCTATTAATATATATTCTTGCTTACTATTGTTAGCTATTATCTTTATATTATTAATAGTAATATCTTTATTATTACTATCGTATTGCAAGATTGTCTATCTATTGTTGTTATCTAGCAAGCAAACAATATAACTTTTAACAAAAAAAATAAAAACGCTTATTTTAATTAAAATATTGTAAAAGCTTGCAAATACAAAGTTGCAAACTAGATAATCAAAAATAATCTTGCAAAAATACTAAGTTAGCAAGATAACAATAATTAGTTTATATTAAGTAACAATAAACTAAACTAAATAAATATTATGTCTAAGTGCAATTTCTTTTAAAATATACTATACCAAATATCAAACAACTTATTTGCGAAATATTTATACTTAATAAATATTTTACTATATTTATGCTTTGTAAAAGCAATAACGTATCTCTTATTTATTTAATTTTTAATTTCGATATCTTAAGCGCATAGATAGTTAAAAACAATATTGCTCTATTCTAGTTTAAAGAAGAGATAGAAATTAATAACTATTTTATCTATTTAATAACTTATATATATCTTATTAATTACAATATAAATTATATTGTTTGCGTTTATATTATAATACGCAAGCGCTTTGCTTTATAACTTGCAACTTTTAACAAAAATAATAATATTTACATATTATGCATATTTCTAGAGTCTATTTTTGTGTCTATAAACATTGTTGATATTTTCAAAAAGAAATATATCTTGCAAGATAATATTAATATCTAGTTTTCTTAAATTATTAACTTGCAAAAGAAATACAAAACAACTAAGATAAACAATCTTTTATATAGTATTATATCTTATATTACAATAATATACTCTAATAAATTGTTATTTATAAAGAAAGACTAAATTTTTGCAAATTACAAGACTTGTAAGTTTGCTTTAAATCTTGTTATATTTAACAATTAATTTTCGAATCTATATTACAAGAAAGATCTTAAAACAATAAATACTAACAAAAAGATTATATTAATTAAAATTTGTTAAACAATTATATGCAAAAGCGCAACTTTAATTAAAGCGCAAAAGATATAAAGAATAGATATTAATTAAACTTTATTCGAAACAATAATGTTGTCTTGCAAACATCTAGTTTTAACAATAAAAATAGATAAATTAACTTTAAAAATCTTAATTAACAAAGATATCTTCTTTAATCTTGCTTTATTTTTTGTTTTGTAAAATTTAAAGTTGTTAAAATATTACGCAAAAAAGCTCGAAACAATCAAGACAAATTTAATTGTGTATTAAATATTAATTTTGAAAAATAAATTAATTTGCAAAAAAGCAGCTTATAGATTTATAGATATCTTAGTTACTAATTATTAAACAATTTAATTTGCGACAACTATTAAACAAATACTAGATAAAATAGCAAATAAAATAAATAAAACAACAATACGTTTTCAAGCTATACAAGATAGCTATAATATTATTTTTAATATCAACTTTATTATTGTAATCGATATCTATATTCTTCTTAAAAATATTGCTAAATTTGCTAACAAGTTATCTTAGATTGTTAAGATTATCAAATTGTTCGAAGATAGCTTTTAGAACAACTTTGTAAAAACTAAGATAAACAAGATATACTTAAATGCAAAAAAGAGTATTTATTGTTAATGCAACAAGAAGTTCTATAATAAATTAAATATTAAAAAGAATTAAGCTAAGACTATTTAGCAATATAATGCGCAAATAAACAAGAACGACAAATTTATTACAATAGAGTAGACTATTAAGATCTAGATAGAATAATAGTTGTATCTAGAGATTAAATAATATTTAAATTTGTAGTATAACAAGAGCATCAATATCTTTTCTTTTAAGAAGAGTATATATTACAAGATTTGTTCTAATTAGATTGATCGTCGATTCAATATTCGATTCCAAATTTGAAATCGAATCGAATTGTCAAGAAATTGAATAAAACCAAATCGCTTAAAGAAGCTAGCTTATTACTATAATAAGTTTAGCTTAGTCGAAAAGTTACTATTTTAAGCAATTCGCTTTCAAAAAAAAATCGAAGAATCGAATATTGACGCTCTCACGTGATATTTTTTGATTTCTCGCGATCAATCTAGTTCTAATACTCTTGTTAAATAGCAAAAGAGTATTTAACGCTTGTTAATAGCGTTTGCTTTTAGACAATTAAGTATAACTTAATTGTTAACTTAGTTCTTAGACAATTATCTTTACAATTACTATAGATATTTGTTTTATTTACTTGTGAGTCTTTTTATCTTGTCTAGTTGTCTTGTCTAGTTACTTTGTCTACCTAATTAGTATTCTTTGTCTAGCAATAACTATATAAATTTGTAGATATATATTTGTCTATACAATCTTTAATTAGAATTTAATCGAAAGTTTTACTTTCTTAATTATAATTTGTATAAAGTTCTCGATAGTATATATATTTTGTTTTTTAACACTATTTTGCAATATTGTTTTGCAAAAAGTTGTATAATAAAGTGTAATTAAATATATTATCGAACAAAAAGTATTATTTATCTAAAATTAGTTTAAGCTTTATACTATTGTTGTTGCAAATTGCTAATACTTTAGCTTTACTTTATAGCTTTGTTTAAGTTCTTTATTTACAAAGAATCTCTATAGTTTATTCTAATTTAATTATTGTTAGTATCTATATTTTACAAGAATAATTGTCAATAATCTCGAGAAAGTACTTATATTCGAGTCTCGATACTAGCAATAATTCGCAAATATTTATTAACTTAATAATTTCTTCTATTGTAGAGTTTAATTAATATATATATTTTGTATAAATTTTCTAAGTTCTTAACAATACATATTAACTTCTAAAGTATAATAATTTTATATAGTTTTCGTAATTTGATTGCTTCTAAATGTACAAATCAAGAATATTAAAGATTATATATCTTTGCTCTAGAGTTGTTGTTAATGATTTTCTAGTTAGATTTTATATTTATTTAACCGATATAATTGTTAATTGCTAGTAATGCTATAGATAATTTTTGTTGCGTAGTAACAATAAGAGTATACTTATTAAGATTAGAAGCTATCTTATTTACTATATAAACTCTTTTACGTTTTTTTGCTATAAGAATATACTTGTTTATCTTATTGCAAATTTATAAACAATCTTCGTCAAAGTCTCTTTATATATTATTTCGACATATATATCTAGCAAATAGTAGACTAATATTAAGATCTAAAACAAGAAAAATATTCGATAAAGATATTTTATGTTTATCTTTTGCTCGCAAAATTATTGTTCTATATTAATTTAAGAATAATTTTCTATCATCAATTTTAACAATATATTTCGAAATCAATTTTGGAGATTCTCTAAAGTGTTAAAGTTAATAAATTATATATAAGAAGATGTTAATATTGTTAATTTAGTTAACCAAAGAAAAGTTATTAAATTGCTCTTTAAATAAGTAAGTTAATTAACTATACTTTTTTTAGCGTTAAAGTTAATACAATTGCTAGAGAAATTATCTAACAATAAGTTGTTCTTAATATAATATGCGCAATAAGATTGCTCGTTATTGTATTTCTTTTTGTAAATATAATAAATCTTTTAGTCGTAATCTTTTTTAAATATCTCTTAATTATTATATTGCTTTAACTTTTAAAATACTTCAACTTTAATTTGTTGTTTTTTAGCTTTAGACTTGTTAGAACAAACTCTTGCTTCGTATCTATTATTATAGATATAATACTAGACTAATTGCGACCGAATTTATCACGTGACTCGATTCTATAACGTTAGATTCGAGTTCTTAGCAATTAAGCGAAAGAATTTGTTCTAAGCGAGTTAATTAAGTAGCTTGATTTATCAATCTTGACAATTCGATTTTACGCTAAAAATTCGAATCGAGTTTCGATTCCAACTTTTGGAATCGAAATCCGATTCGACAATTAGTCTATATAATACTTAATAGAGAAGTGTCGAAAGTATTATTATTAATAATAATATTAATTAAGATTTAAAGATAACTTTTAACTTTATTTCGAGTATTTTAAACAATTATTTATATCTTTATGTTTTGTCTATACAATTACTTCGATTTTTGCTATATTAATTCTCTTTTTTTGCAACTTTTGCAAAGCTATCTTTATATTAGAGCTATTCTAAGTTAAAAGATTATTGCAAATTACAAAATATTTGTTAAAAACAAAATAGCAATCTATATAAATATTTGTTCTCGAGAACTATATTTTTTATATCTAGTTGTGTTACAATAATCTTGCGAGATAGTTTAAGAAATTCTATCTAGATTTTTTTAATACTTTTGTTTGTTTATTTTTTGTAATTAATATAGTTGACAAAATATTGTTTTCTAACAATTACAAACTTCTTTATATACTTGTTTTCAATAAGTTCTTAGACTAATTGCGTCGAATCGAATTATCGAGTTCGAATCAAATATTCGACTCGAATTTTGACAATTTGTATCAACTCGACTCGAAAGTCTTGGCAATTCGATATCTATATTTAAAATCGAAATCTAATTCGAAAAATCGACTCGAATTGTCAAGACTACTATTTTTAGTAAATTTTATTATTTTTAGTAACAATTAATTGATAATTTAATAGAAATAGTTAATCTATTTAAATTAATTAATAAGTATATTAGATAGTTTTATATTATATATTACTAACATTCGCATTTGTTCTGCTTGGATAATTCTTACTAATACTACTAACAATGCTTGAAAAAGTAGACTTTTGTTAAAATTTAAATATCTTTGGATAAACTAATCCAAATCGGGTAATTTTAACATATCTTGTAAATTTATAGTATA